>PPCM01000108.1_pt1 | contig 133766 bp, 116 predicted proteins | sample 1555541 | NCBI WGS metagenome assembly PPCM01 (sample SAMN05284479, study PRJNA326546) | Marine sediment metagenome, whole genome shotgun sequencing project. | isolation source: marine sediment | place: Germany: Wadden Sea | collected 2012-09-05
CTTGCAGATACTTTCAGAGGTATTTTTCTAAAAGGTCTTAAAGACTTGATCCGGCGTGAACGGCTCTACTTGAACAATCAGGAGCAGCCTCTGAGACTTTCAAATATCCAGACTTTACTCGACTGGCTTTATCTCAAAGATTTCGTTGTTTCCATTAAAGAGAGTTTTGATTCACCTACCCATGTGATCAACTATCTCTGTCAATACACACACCGCGTGGCCATAGCCAATAATCGAATTCTTAAAGTTTCCTCTGAAGGGGTCACTTTTAAGTACAAAGACAACCGCGATTCTGGAAAATCCAAGATTATGACACTCTCGGGACCTGAGTTTATCCGCAGATTTCTCATGCATGTCCTTCCTAAACGATTTGTTAAGATCAGACACTACGGTTTTCTAGCTGGCCGAAACCGACCGACTAAACTTGCTCTTTGCAGAAAACTTATGAGGCTATTACCCACTAAAACATCAAAAGATTTTTCAACTGCTGAGTTTATTGAACTCTTTATGACGATCTCTCTAAAATGTTGTCCTGACTGTAATGGAACGATTCGACCCTTAATACCTACTTGATATACTGCAACTGAATAGGCTTTTCATGGGGAGGGGGAAGCTGTGTCCATTTGCGTCATTTTTCCGGCATTTATGACTCGAACTATGCTTTCGTTAACACCATTTTTTCATTTTTTACACCTATGATGATTATGCCAAACCCTAAGGTTTTTGAACCGGCTTCGTCCAACACGGTGTTTCAGCATTCCTAAGCGACTCTTATTTGAGTCGTTTATTTTTGGGGCTGCGGAAACACCGCTAAGTGTTAGTAGATGATATTTAGGAATTTTGACCAATTACATTTCCGTCTTCATCTGTGATAAATGTCCCTTTAGACGAGTCAAGTATTACATATTGGTTTGACCAAGGATCTTCGACTACAGCACACTTTCCAATTTTTATATCAAAAGGTCCTGTAACTATTCGACCACCCGATTTCTTAATTGTTTCAATTGCATTTTCAACTGAATCAACCATCAAGTCTACTTCCTGACCTTGACGATCATTCTGAATTACAATTTCAGTAATGTCATTATCCATTCCAAGTCCAATTGCAGTATTTGTCCTCCATATGAGATTTAAACCCAAGCTATCTTTGTAGAATCTTAAACCTTCATCAAGATCTGGTACATATAATCTAAAACAGTCTACTTTAGTAAATAAACTTTTTCGCTTACAATTCTTCTCCAAATCATAGACCTCCTAGATGTTGTTAGTCGACGTTTCTGAAGCTGGCACAATTAGTAATTCACAAGAACTATTCAGAAACTTAAACTTGTTGAAAACACATTCTTAATAAGCAGTAACACGTCTTTTGGGATGGACGTATTATATGATGATTATTCGTGTTTATGATCATTAATTATTTCAATTTTATACATTGATATTTTCTCGATGTCATCATCAGAAAAATCTTCCACAACGTATTCATTCACATATTCTCTTATGATTTTATCTAATGCCAGTAACTCATCACCTGCAAATGGCTGATCTTCATCCGAGATTCTTGCTACTCTTCCTGAACTAAACTCAATATTATAATGAAAATTGACGACAGGTTCGGTATACGATTTATAGATCGTCACTCTAGTACTTTCAGACAAGCTAACTTCTTTTTTGAATCCAAATTTTGAATGTACATAGAGATTTTCAGTAAAATAACTATAATCAAGCAAACTTACTAATAATGCAATGACCAAGAGAAATAATCTTGCATAGTAGTAGAATTCATTTAATTTTTCCCACGTTATTACTATATACAATGATATTCCTATACATATATACAAGACAATTTGTGCAGTAATATCATTTCTATAGAATAAGAATGCTTCACTTGGAACTATGATTACCTTTTGAATCCAAACTGATAACATGAAAAATATAAAGGTTAATACAAACAACATAATTACTCTGACTAATCTCATTTTGATAACTATCTCCTAGAATAATTTCCATCAACTCATTAAGACCCAAATAACCCACAAAATATTTCTACCAAATACACCTACAATTCTACCATAAACAAACCATCAATCATCAAATATTCAAAAAATATACATTCCGTATAAACAATAAAGTCCCACTTATACAAGCAGGACTCCATCTTTAACCTTAACTTTATCTGTTAACCTTTCAATCAAACCAACAATTGAACTTAACTCTGAATTCTCCTTTGACCTTGATCTTGACTCTGTACTTGCCTTTGACCTTAACCCTACCGCCTCAATACCTCAACCTCATTCAAGCTATCAAAGTCATTAAGCTTTAGCCAGTTGTTGGAGAGTGTGTATAGGTCGTTGCCGTCGTACATAATGCGTGAAATGCTATTGTTGTATTCGTAGTAGCCGTTTTTGTTTTTTGCATTTCCATGTGTTATTGCGCCTCTAAAGTTTAACATGCCTTCTTTTGTGAAGTTAAAAATGTAGGCGTCTTTTGAGTCGTTGGTATAGTCTTCGTTTACCATTCTAACGGGTATTGCAAGTATGTTCTTTGTCTTATTAAACAGGAAGGCTTTATGGTCGTAACCAATGTCTGTACTGCTGTTTCCTGTTCCAAGTATAACTTTGTCTTTTTCTGTTGGGTTGTTAAAATCGCTAACGTCAAAGAGTGAGATCTTAACGCCGTCGTTCACAACTCTGTCGCCTTTCATCTTCGTTTCCATACCCACACCTATAATTGTGTTTTCGTCGTATGGATGTAAGTAACTGCTGTAACCCGGTATTTTAAGGTATCCTAAAACGTCTGGTTTTGTTGGGTCTGATGTGTCTATTACGTAGAATGGGTCTACTTGTCTGTAGGTTACCATATAGACTTTTTCACCAATCATTCTTGTGCTGTATATTCTTTCACCTGGTGCGAGATTTTCGGTTGCTCCAACTTGCTCAAGTTTGTCGTTTAAAATATAGAGTCTATTTAGTGTTGTATTTCCTCTTGTTGTGCTTCCATTACTTAAGTCTTCTGAACCCCATCTTGTTGTTGCAATTCTAAAGTGGTTATTGTATTCATCCATTGAAAACTGATTCAAAATATAACCCGGCACACTGCCTTTTGCTTTAAAATCAATTTTGCCTTTGTTTAAATCAAATGAGAATATATCTGTGGTTTCATTCCATTCACCCCACCACATACCACTGTTGGCTTGTAGTGCAAGATAAAGATTGTCTTTGTCTGCATAAATGGTATTTCCGCCACCCACATAGGTATCCACATCGAGGCCATCTAGGGTTAGATTATTCAGATCAATCCCCATTGTGTATATTAAACTGTTGTTAACGTGACCCGGGAAGTAAGCTACATCTTCGAATCCGATTTCTGTACTTTTAACTGTGTTGGTTGCATCTGTTTCTAAAAACATAGGCTGAATAACATCCCCATAGTAAGTGTGTTGGTCCGCAACAACATAAACATAGTCATCAACAAGTCGTGCAGAAACATAGAAGCCTTCCACACCAAATGACTTTATGAGTTTTGGTGCCTTTTTATCTAGGTCAGAAATGTCATAAGCCTTGACCATTAACACATTCGAACGGTGTAGAGGAACTGTTAGAATTCGGTCACCTTCTTCATATGTTTCAACTTCTGTGCTGACTTCATTACCTATAAGTACAAGTTTGTCGTCTTTCACAAAGAGTTGTTGGGCTGTAAATCCATTTTCTTCAATGGTATGAATAACTTGAAGTTCAGCTCTACCTGTTTTAATAATCTGAAGTATATTGTTACGCAGTGCATAAATGTAGTTTTCATCAATTTTGACTATATCGGCTTCGTCTACACCATCTACTTGATTATTGGTTTCAGACACGCCTGATTTAGCCGCTGTATCTGTTGTCATTTCCATTGCAGATTCTTCTACCATGGGTTCTGTTACGAAATCAACGTTTCCATCAAAAGTCATGTATACGATCTCGTTATTAGGATAGAATGACATCAGTTTTTCGTATTCGTCTTTATCTTTTAGTTTAGGCAGTTGACCTTTTGCTTGTACTAATTCACTCTTGATTCTATAGCTGTTGCTGCCCATGTCTTTAGCAGATTCAAATATTTTGTCTAATACTTTTGTGGACAAGTACATACGGCGATTTTTAATAATAGGTGTTTCTTCACCGTTTACCAGGACACCGTTTCGAAGGAAGTATTTCTCTCCTGTTTTTACATACACACTTTCATTACCTTTTGTAATTTCAACCATTTGATTATGCTCTTGCCACTCAACGGTGTAGCCAAGCCCTTCAAATGTCTCACGTAAAGGAATGTACTTCTTAAAGAGTCGCGTTATGGCTTTAACTTCGACTGTCTGATTTTCATTTTTTTCGAAAACATTCTTTTCAAGAACATTTTCAGTAAAGTTAATTGTTGAAAAACAGCCTGTTAATAGCAGTGTTATGATCATAAATGTTAGTAGCTTTTTCATGGTTTCGCCTCCTATTTTCTATATTTTCTTATTAATCTTTTTCTTCATGTCTTCTTCTTAATGTCTTCATACCAATTATACTTGTTTATGGTTTTATATTCATTAGACGCACATAGATTTAATTAAGTTCCCGAATTCTCCAAATAATTTGACAACTTTAATATAAAAAAACGCTGTTGGGTATGAACCCTTCAGCGTTTTGAAAATTATATTTAGTTTTTAGACCGGTTAATCTTTAGACCAGTTTTTTTACAATGTCATAAATCTTTCTTACGTCTTCAGGTGACGTATTGCCTGTTTCTTTATCAATAACAGCACCGTATACATGAGGCATAATGTAGTCAACACCAGCGTCTAGACATACTTTAAGGATCTGCTCAAAGTTGTCCATGTTAATGCCCCCTGTTGGCTCGATCATTGGAATTCCAGCCTTCACACAAGCCTTTGCAACATACTCAAGTTCATCAATAGACTTTAAACCGCCCATTGGGTAGAACTTCACTGCGTGTGCGTTCATGTCTGTGATCATGGCTAGAGCTGTTTCAACATCTACAATGGCGTCTTTTTTGTCTATAGAAAGCTGACCCGTATTGATCTTTACCTTGCCTACAATACCCGTTGGTGAAATTAGAACATTAATGGCTGTATTGTCAGCTTCTTTCATTGCCAGTGCACCCGCTGCATAGCCTGCAGATGTAAAGACTTGGTTAACGTGTCCTGGATTCGTATGTGCTGCAATTGTTGCGGCTTTAATGGCTTGTGCTGGATCACCAGCCCCTAAACCTACAGACACACATGGAACTGTCTTTTTAAACTCTTTAACATATTCAATTCCTTCAGCAATACCTGCATCCGATGATTCAAATTGTTTTGAAAGTACACCGATGGCTGTATGTCCATCTATAGCATTCCATACTTCAAGACCGTTTTCAGCGTCTTTGGCAAGGAAGTTGACTGCAACCCTATTTTTATAAAACTTAATTGATGTATTCATATATGTCTCCTTGTAGTATCTAATCATTATATGTCTAATATCTCTTTCATCCTGTTTTGAACAAGCTCTAGGTCTGCATCGGTCACACTTCGAACGTCAAATCCCAACTGACCTATGTTGAGTCTGTGTTCTCGTACATATATTTCTGTCTTACCTTCTTTAAGTTTCTTACTCAGCTCAAGTGCATTCAGTTTGCTGTCTTTACCAACATGAACCTGTGCACGGTATATATCTCTGCCAGCTTCGTCTTGTAGGACTTCTGCACTTAGAACATCAAAGGTGTTAAAGGCATCAACCAAATATTGTGCCTTTCTTTTTTGCTCATTCACAGCTTCCAACTGAGACTTGTTAAAGTAGTTTTCAATAGACTTTAAAAGCCCCATGATGTTCTCTTTACCAATCTTCATAGACCTGGCTAGACCTTTGTATTGGGCAAGACATGCTTGAATGTTCTCTTTCTTGCCTGTTATAAATCCAGACGTTGGTCCTTCAAGGGCTTTGGCGCCACTGAATATTACCATGTCATAGTTTTTTGTAGTATATTGATGAAAATCTTCTTCAGCTGCAGCATCAACTATAAATGGAATATCAAACTCTTTTGCAATCTTATGCATTTCATCAATTCCAATCATGCCTTTTTGAACACAATGATGTGACTTTACATAAAAGAGTGCTGCAGTGTTTTCATCTATGGCTTCTTTTATATGATCAATTTCAACTTTGTTGGCATGTCCGACTTCTACTGGCACGCCGCCACCTACTTTTATCATTGATGTAATGGGGGCTCCAAAGTTTACCGCATGTCCCTTTTGAATGATGATGTTCTTTTTATCTGTATCTGATGTTGGAAGGGCTTCAATCTTACTTAAGTTTTCACCAGCAATTACAGATGCCACAGATATTGCAATACCTGATGATGCACTGGCTGTGACACATGTGCCCTCAGTCTTCATATACTCTGAAATGACTTGGCCTGCTTTGGTCATGAGTTCATCAATTACAACAAAGTCTTGTCCGGCTTTCATCATCGAATCCGTTACACTTTCGTGGAGTGTAGACACACCCAATTTGGTCATCTTGCCTGAGCAGTTTATCACTTTGTTCAGGCCAATGCTCTTATATATACTCATCTTACGACCTTTCTAATATAAGGGTTTAGCTTGTACGCCTATAATAAAGGGCAGGATATAAAATCCCACCCTTTGGCTTAAACATAGCTTAAGTTTTACTTACATAAACTGTAGTAGACCCGCAAGCAACATAGCTCCAATAATTGCACCACCAGCAATGTGACGATCCATTTTATAGAAGAGTGCTGCGCCTACAATTGCACCAACACCCGCTGGAATGCTGTACTGAACTGCACTAAGAATAATCAGTGGGCCAAGGAAACGTCCTGTTGCATTACCGGCACCCATCATGACACCTGTTCCAGATGTTGAAATACCTTCAGGAATGGCTTTTCTAACCAGAATAATAACCAGACCAATAATAAGGCCAATAACACCACCTGTTACAAGAGCAAGTGGGAAGTTTTCGATGGGTGCGTTCATACCGGCTGCAAGCATTACAGCTGGAATACCAATACCAACACCCGTCATAAGTGATCCACCAATATCGAGTAGACCTACAAGAGGTCCTTCAAGGACTCTGGCAATTAGGAAGCCTGCTGCAAAACCAGCCGCAGCAGCAAAGTCGCCACCGTTTAGACCTTCGTCTAACATTTGTACTACAAATATTTCATTAAATGCACCAACACCATGTACCACATACATGTGTGTACCAGCAAAGATTGCCGCACATGCAATAGCTACAAGTAATGGGAATGTATTATCTTTTAACAACCATAATTTTAGTTTAGAATCTTCAGCAACCACTGAACCCGTATTCGTTACTTTAACTTTTTCCACTTGTCAGTCCCCCCTATAATCCTAACTTAGCAAAGAAGCCACGGAAGTAGCCGATTGTGATAAACAACACAGCAACAATACCGATCATAACTTTAACTGATTTGTTGTATCCATTTTCTTCGATGGTTTGACCGATCAGTATACCAAGAACAATACCAGGAACCGCATTACCCATGATCATTTGACCCAGACCACCAAGCACTGTACCCCAGATACCTGTTGTTTTACCTGCATCCAGTGCTGCCATCCAGAATACGATAGGCATTACTGTTTTCATCATCATAGAAGATGCTGGAGATAGGATTTCTTTAGCAATGACAGACAGTGACTCAGGAATAGATGACGCAAGTGTATTTAAGAATGTAACAACAAGAGCTCCTGCAATGGCACCTGTTACCATCATTTTTGACGGATCATGCATTGTGTCTTCAGTTTTCTTCCCCCCCATTAGCAGTGCTCCGGCAGCAAAGTTTGGAACAACTCTATGCAGAACATCTTGCGTTAGTGCGCCAGAGGCAACAACTGCAGCTGCTGAGTTGAATAGGAATCCTAAACCGAATGAGTAATGTGCAATGGCATCACCCTGACATGCATTCATTTCACCCATGGTTCTAAAAGCACCCATGGATTGTGATTCTGGTGTATGGAACATACGTGCAGCACCCGCAGCAATTGCTCCGCCCCCTAGTGCTCCAATAATTAAAGATTTTATAACTATAGCTAACAAACTAATCCCTCCCATGCTCGTCGTTTGGAATGTATCTAATTTCCACTACAAATTTGTATGTAGACGTGTACTCGGTTTTCTCCTTTGGCATAAAGACAAACAGAAAGCGCTCTGTTGTAACATCCACTTTTTCATCTAACAAATAGACTTCAACTGGCTCCATTTTAAGAATCGTACCATCAACCAGGCTATTGGCTTTCTTTCGCATGTCTGTTAGTGCATTTCCTAAAACCTCTTCCTTCGATTTCCCTTTGCTTGATGCTTCAAATGTTTTTGTTACAATACGCATTAACTGTTTATCTGACATGGTTACTCACCTTTCGTTTCGTTTAAGTATGCTTGCACGATTCTGTATCCCAGTTCTTCTTGATCTAAGAAACCAAAGCCAAGGACTTTGAATCCCGACTTAATCGCTGTTTCACCAGCTTCAATAGAACGTAAATGATGCTTGACCTTGTAGCCATATTTGTTGGCTGCCATCAGTGCACCGGCACCACCACTTCCACAGAATGAAATACCTAAGTCTGCCCCATGTTCGTTCATAACATCACCCAGTTTCATGTCGGCTGCCATACCAGGAATAACAATGGCCTTGGCACCTGCTTTTTCAACACCAAGTCCTACTTTTTGGCCTTTTCCTAAGCGGTCACCTATTACTACAGTAATTTGATCAGACATTATACTTCCTCCTTAGCCATGGCAATTGCAGTTTGAATATGGATTGCAACAAGGCATACTTCTGAAACGTTTACATCTACCGCATACTGACTGGATAAGCTTTTGACAAGATCATGTGCAATGTCATAGGCTTCTGTTTCAATACCATCACGTATGGATAGATCTTCGATCTCTAGATTTTCTTTGCTTTTTAGTCTATTGATTAAACTGTACATGTGTGTGTAAAAGCCAATGGCATAATCTGCGCCAAACTGGATCTCTTTTGTTGATATGTACAACTCAACCTTTTGCAAGTCGTTTCTATAAGTCTCAACGGCTTCCTCTGTTAATGAAAGTTGCGTTTTGATAATTTTAACTGATTTTAGTTCTTCTAATTTTAGTTCATGATTCATTAGATGCCTCCTGGATTAACTTTGAAGAGCTGTCCACCAACAAGGGTGTACTTCGGCACGATTCTGTTTTTACACTGCCGAATCTCTCCAACTGAGTCTTCAAGATTCTCATGATTGTTGTTTTCATCTGTAGCATGATCTATTGAAAATACTGTGAAGTCAGCCAGCAATCCTTCTTTTATCTGTCCTCTATCTATTAAGTTATGTACCTTTGAAGCTTCAGCTGTAACAGCGTGTATTACTTCATTTAAGTCCATACCTGAAACAAGTAATTTATTCATGGTTCTTACAAGGCTAACAACTGGACCCTCTTTATTTTTGTCATAAAGATCTGACCCGATTAGGTCTGGCTTCAAACCATTAATAATCGCAGCTTCTGCTACCTTGTAAGAAAAACTGGATGTGCCATGACCTACATCGAAAACTACGCCTAGGTCTTTGGCATTTTGTCCTTCAGTTTTTAGAAGACCCTTTTCGTTAAAGAGTCCATTGGGTTTGTTGTTAAAACAGTGTGTAACCACGTCTCCTTGGGCCAGAAGTGGTAAGACATGTTCAACTTTTGGTGGTGCATTCCCAATGTGAACGATTAGGGGTAATCCAAGCTTTGAACTTAATGCTTTTGCCTTCTCAATAGGCTTTATGCCTTGTGTACCCAAGACGGACCCACTGGCTCTTACTTTAAGACCAGAAATGACCGATGGATATGCTTTTATGGCAGTCGCCACTTTAACTGGATCAATTGCATCTGGCTCAGACAATTCATTTAATGTTAAAAGACCTTTAGAAGATACATTTAATAGTGCTTGAACCCTTGTGTTTACCTTATTAATGTGGTTTTCAACAAAATCTGATAGGGTGTCTGCTCCAGATGTACCAGCGTCTATAAGTGTTGTTACACCAGTTGTTACGCCAATATCATCTGCATTTATACCAATGGCAGTTGAGCCATAATAGCAGTGGACATGCACATCTATAAATCCAGCAGAGATAAACAATCCATTTCCATCAAATACTGATGGGTCTAATTCAGAAGGCTCTAACTCTGATGGGTCTAAAGTCTTTTCCTGATGGGCAACATCATTAACATGCAGCTCTATGTTGGCAATCAAATGATCCTTAATCGTGATGTCTACCAGGTGTCCATGAAGACTGTGATTCGGTTGGTAAAGGCGCGCGTTTTCAATTTTTCTTACTAGCATGTTTCACCGCCTTTGACTTGATACTAAATCGAAATTATATTAAATACCTTAGTATTGCAATGGACTCTTCTTCTGGGATTCTCAGGTCAAACTTAATTGAAATCTGGTTGAGCGTCGCATAAACCAAGTCGTATAGAGGTCTGTGACTGTCTTTCAACTTGTCTATGTCTGCTTCAACATTGTAGGAGCCTGAGCGCCAACGTGGAATGGCCATAATAATGTGTAGTGTAAGTCCCCACTGGTTCATATGCTTTTGCTCAATCATATTCTGGTCATATACGGTCTGGAGCATGGCTGCAATTTCAACCATAACCATACCTGTTACATGAGCAAGAGCTGACTCAACTTCTGCATCTATTCTTGTGGAGATCTCTTTTGATTCATTGCTATGCATGTGTAGATTTATATAATCTTCAAACAGTATTTTTGATATCTGACCCAACTCTTTGTCTGTAATGATTGGGCTGACTTTAATCACTGGTTTCCTTGAAAAATTCAGTGAAACCGTTGTAATGATCAGGTCAATCTTAGCGGTGTCATAGGTGTTTTCTTCTATGTCATAAACAGAAACAATGTCTTTTACGACCAGACGTGGAATGTTGTTCCTAATTCTTGTAGCCAGCAGTTTGGATGCCCCTTTACCAGAGCCACATACCACCAATACATTTTTAGTATTTCCACTTTTACTCAGCTCTTGATTTTTTACAAGATACATTGTAATAAAACCCGCTTCATCATCTGTGGTTTTTACACCATAAGCCGAATCAAATATTTCGAGCATACGTTTTGCCATCATAAAATCTTTGTTGTAGTTGGTTTTAATTTCCTCTAGTAACTGATTCTCATTGGGAATATTCAGCTGTAGTTTTTCCAGTGTTAAGTCCAGGTGAGAAATCAAATCTGTTTGAAGTGCTTTAACAGACTGTGTTGTCAGTGCTTCATTTCTTTGATGGAAACGAATCATGTCATACACCGTGTCTATCAATTTTGGATCAAAGGACTTGTTCACATCTGTACTGAGTTTTAGGTTGTTCTTCATCAGCTCTACAGCTAGGTTTTCAATTTCATGTACTGGCCAGCTTTCGCTACTCAGTTCACAGGAAATCTCTTTGGCAAGTTGCACTAAATCTAAGAACTGAGCATTTGCCTTACAGTAATCTGAGTTTCCGTTTGAATCCTTTATAGCTTGTGGTTCTAACATATCCATCCTGAACATGATTACCCTAACGGTTGCAATAACTTGTAAGTATGCATTATAGGGAATCCAGAAGGGTGATTTTTGTCTTGCAGATTTTATCGCGGTTCTGATCTTTTGTATGGACTCAGAGTCTGAAAATTGAGAGATTATCGATTTTTCAGTGCGAATTTTCCTGTCCAGATTGTCCATTTTTAATACCTTCAGCAATTGTTTGCTGAGCAGCCTGCGCAGGCTGGATTCGTCTGAAACAAGTTGGTAGCCGTATCTCTTTTTTGCAATTAATGAGATGTTAAACTTTTCCTCTAACATGCGACCCAGTTCCTTTAAGTCTGTTAGAATGGCTGAGCGACTGACACCAATTGAATCTGCAAGGGACTCGCTTGAAAGGGGTTCCTCACGAATTGCCAGGGTTAAACTCAAATAAACAAGGCGTTCCTCTTTATTGAGATAAGGAAGTACATTGTATGACTTCTCCCATTTGAGCAGTTCATCAAGCACTTTATCTGGATTCTTAATAGATATGCCTACACGTGGTTTACGTATAAGTTCAATCTGCATTTGATTCAGATAGTACTCAATTGAATCGATATCGTACCGTACTGTTCTGGGGCTAATTTTCAGCGCATTTGCAATGTCGCTAACACGCATGAAGCCATTTGATTTAACTAGAATTTTAATCATTCTTCGTTGGCGATCTGTGATTTCCATTTCAGCTTGACCTCTCTCGTATATCATATTCTGAACAATTCATTTCGAGAAGTGGAAGGTTTGCCTTTCTATTGAGGCAATTTTCCGCTAATTGGTTTAGGTTACCCCTAATGACTTCTCTCTGAACGACTTAAGTGTATTTATAACTGCATCTTTTGTACTGAGTTTGATGATGTCTTCTGTTAAGGTTTTGCAGGCGTCTAATTCCAACTTAGAAATAGAAGCTCTAGATTCTAATACTGATGCTGCTGACATGCTCAGCTCAGTGAGTCCAGCACCTATTAAAAACGGCTGAAGGTCTTGGTCTCCTGCGGCTTCGCCACACATACCTACCATGATTCCATGTTCTACACCACTCTTCGCCACCTGATAAACCAACCTGAGAACTGCCGGATGTAGGTGTGAGTACAGGTGTGAAACGTCTTGATTCATACGGTCACATGCCAGTGTATATTGGGTTAGATCATTGGTTCCGATACTGAAGAAATCCACATGTTTTGCAAAGATGTCTGCCATAACTGCCACAGATGGGATTTCGATCATCATGCCCACTTGGATTGTATCTGAGAACTCAATATTGTCATTTTGCAATTCACTTTTTGCAATTTCCAACTGTTCCTTTGCAAGTATAAGCTCTTCAAGAGAAGAAATCATTGGAAACATAATTTTAAGTTGCCCATATACAGAGGCTCTAAGAAGGGCTCTTAACTGGGTTCTGAAAATATCCGTTTTCTCCAAACACAGGCGAATGGCTCTGTGCCCTAAAAATGGATTCATTTCTTCTTTCATTTCGTAATAGTCCAGGGTTTTGTCCCCGCCTATGTCCAGTGTTCGAATAATGACCGGCTTATTTTCAAGGGATTCAAGAACCTTCTTATAGGCTTCAAACTGGACGCTTTCTGATGGCCATTCATGATGGTTCATATATAAGAACTCAGTTCTAAATAGACCAATGCCTTCTCCATCTGACTTGAGAACGTTTTCAAGGTCGTCAACAGAACCGATGTTGCAAGCCAGCTCTATGCGCTTTCCATCTAAAGTTTTTGTGTCTTTACCAATCCACTTTTTTAACTCGTTTTTCTTCTTTTCCTGTTGTGCCATGGTTTTAATAACATCTTTAATATCTTGTTCTGATGGATTGATTTGAATTTGACCCGTTTCTCCATCCATAATAACTAGGGTATTGTCCATCAGCGTATGGATGTTTTCGCCTATGCCAACCACTGCAGGTAGTCCCATGGTTCTAGCCATAATAGAACTGTGAGATGTTTTACCACCTATTTCAGCCAAGAGACCCGCTACCTGATTTGGATTAATTGTAGCGGTTTCAGATGGAGTAAAATCATGTGCCACTAAGATGTGTTTTTCGTTACTTGCTGAGTCAGATTCACATACCTCTGCAACACCTAAGATGTGTTTCGTCAGTTGACCACATACGTCTTCAATGTCTGAAGCACGTTCTGACATATAGGTATCATCCATACTTCTGAACATTTCAACGAAAGTTGTTTGTGTTTCCTTAACTGCATACTCTGCCGTTCGTCCTGCTTCTATTAAAGCTACAACGCTGCTTTTGAGTTCAGCGTCGTTTAAAATCTCATAATGTGCTTCAAATATTTCAGCTTCTTTTGAGCCGATATTTTTAGCTGTTTGCTCCTGTATATTTTTTATGGCAAGAGCCGTTTTTTCCCTTGCTAGGGTGAATCGTTCAAGTTCTTCTTCTATATTAAGAAGTGAGTCTATAACGATTTCATATTCTACTTGCTGAATTCTTTTAACTCTTCCAAGTGCTTTCCCTGGTGCTGATCCAATACCAACCATGGTCTATTCACCAAATCCACATTTGATCAGTTCACTCAGTTCACTAATAACCTTGTCAGCATCAAGACCTGAAGCCAGTAGGGTTAACTCGTCCCCTTTTTTAGCTGCCATGGACATTAAAGAGATCATGCTTGTACCATTATATTTTTTTCCGTTTTTAGTCACTTCAATTGTTGTTTCGTATTTTTTTGTGATTCCTAACCACTTACTAATAGGACGTGCATGCAGTCCCAACTCATTTACCAGACATACTGTATTTTCCATAGAAATTCTCCTTCGGCTATTCTTAACTTTATAAAAATTCCAATTGTTGCAATATTGAACCTTTAACTATAAATTAAGTCTACAGTATTACACCGTTTCAAGAGAAGTTTAACATTCTTCGAAGTCAATGTGGCAATAATCACATTATACATTACTATTACCTAAATCGTAATAGCTTGTCGTGAAATAAAAAAGAACCCACGTTTATATGGGTTCTTCAGGTCATCGATAGAGTCGACAGAATGTCAGACTCTATCAAAATTATAAAATTAATTCTCTCAGTTTACCAATTTTTATGTCATTGACTTTTATTGAATGCATACCGATCTTTCTTTTAGGTGCAAAAGATCCATGACAGTCTGACCCTACTGTCATAACCAAGTTGTTCTTATCACAGAATTCCATAATCTTTTTAGCCGTTACTGTAGAATGGCTTGGATGATAACACTCAATGCCTTCAATACCTAGATCAATAAAACTATTTAGACGTTCACTTACATCATCAGCATCCTCAATTGTATAAAATGGGTGGGCTAGAACAGGTACGCCTCCTGCCTTTTTAACGATCTCTACCACTTCGTTTGGACTGCGGTAGTCTGGAAAACCAGTTACCTGGGCCATATCTTCGAACTTGGAAAAGAAGTCATGAACATCTGTACAAATTTCCTTGTCTACAAGGTATTTGAGAACTTTGAAGCCGCCACGGCTGTTGTCGTTTTCATATTTTAGAAACTCATTATATGACACCTGATAACCTACACTTTCTAAATGTAGGATAGAGTTATTGTCTTTTTCAGTCGTTTTAACCCTATTTTCCTCTAATAGCTCCAACAAGTCTTTGTTCTCAATATCAATACCATATGCCAGAATATGTTCCCAGTCACGCCCGAATGTGCTTGATATTTCAACACCACGAAGATAGTTCAGATTGCTCTCTATAGCGGCCTTCTCACCTTCAATGACACCTCTTACATCGTTATGGTCCGTAATTGAATAAATACCAACACCCGCTTTTTTAATCACAGTTGCAATTTCCTTCGGTGTCCATGTGCCGTCAGACACCATGCTGTGTATGTGTAGATCTAAATATTTATTATCTAGGGTCATGTGTTTTGTCTCCTTGTTAGATTGAACTATAAGAAAATCTATTCTATAGAAATCGGTACACAGATCTCACAATAATGATTGTTAACCAGCTCAGCCTTGTAACGCTCAATTATGGGTCTAGATGCATCTAAAGAGAAGTGTTTCAATTCCAAGTCTTTAAATATACTTGCCCATGCTTCTTGCATGGCTTCAGCGGTATGGACAATTTCAAATACAGCATAGTTACCACCAGCAATCATGCCTTCTTGAATATTATATCCATCTACATTATGATTTTCAAAAGGCTTAAGCTCTCTAGAATCTTCATTTTCTATAACTATGCATGTATCATAACGACAGTCTTTTGCTTTTACATGTTGGGGGTTATCTAGAGCAATGCCAAGTAGAGTCGATTTGTCGTTTAACAATTGTTGCTGCGCAGCCCATTTTTTCAAACTTTCCATAACACGGACATTGTTTAAGCCATATGGACCCACGTGTCTCATAAATGCAATCTTATAAGCTGGCATGTTTTCAATTTTTAAATTCATAATACGTCTTCACTCCTTCATTCGTTTACACGTTCACTCTTTAATCGAATTAGTGAGTACCGGTCTCAAAACAAGCGTACTATGATATAAAATTATTATCAACGAAAATTTTAAAACAACTTAACTGGGCTTAACTTAAGAAATCTGACTGCTTTCTAACCAACCAAACTCATCTTTATGTTTCACAAGAACATAGTCATCAAAGGTACAGCAAAGATCTACTTCGTCACCAATGTTTAGATTAAGATATTTGTTGATGTAGTTCACATCCATTGAATAACCATCATGCTTTTTCTTAAGTAATGATGTGAACACTTTAAACTCTTTTCCATTAGAGATTCTCTTACATCTACTCCACTTCTCACCTTTAGACAAAACTTCGAAGTCCGATTTAGGATAGTTTAGGTACACCCATGGCTCATTTTCGAATACAGATGCCTTTTGAACAACTTTTCTTTCAAAATTGTTGGCTTGAACACACTTATGTATAACGTTTCCGTTTGTTTTTTCAATGACGAGAGCATTCAACTCTCCAGTAGACTTTGCTCCCATGCCTCCATCTATGGAAATGATATTTTTACTGTCATTATAGAAAGGAAGATTTGTTAACTGGTCGTCCCGTAACTCACTAACCGGCCAGTGGCCTACAACCGTTAACTTCTTATTGGGTTTTGCAACTTCATTATAAAAATCGTATTTTAAATAGTCCGTTTCATTCTCTTCAATGGTGTAGTCTTCATTAAAACCACCGTGGACGAAAACCATGTCATCAAAGTATGCAAGTATGGGTAATGTCGCAAGATAGTCTCTAATTTCTAGTCTTTCACTTCCAAGCATGTTTATCATTTCTTGGCTGGATTTTATTGATTGTACACCATTTCCAGACTTCTTGATGAGTTCACCAATCAAGGTTTCATAATATTCATGTTTTAAAAAGTCCAGAAATTCATCACTATATTCGTTTACCTCTAAATGGCGCTGCATGAACGATTCATGATTGCCTTTTAGGATTATTGTGTTCTTTCTTTTCTCTAATTCTTTTACAAAATGATACGTGTTATAGCTGTCTAATCCACGATTGATAAAATCCCCTAAAATGATTAGATGGTCTTCATCTTTGAGTGCCACTTTATCAAGAAGTTTGATTAGCATTTCTTTGTTTCCATGAACATCACTAATTACAACAAGTCTATAGTTGTCATTTATGTTTATTTTTACAGTTTTATTATCCATAACAATCAGTCCTATACTTTCTGTATTTTTGCCTCATTATATTCTACCTATTTTGATTTCATCTTTGCTACCAATCTAGGGATTTTTACCTTTTGCCTTTTCTTTTTTGGACTTTTAAGACTCTTGAATATACTATTATTATCAGGTTCTTTTATCACGTCATCACATTGATTTTCAATAATTTGTGTCTGAACTGAAGGTTCTGTTTGTAGTGAATCTTTGTTGAGTTGTTCTTGTTGATGTAATAGTACATCTTCATCATAGATTCCGTCAAAATCATAATCTAAGACAAGCTTTGAGTTAACAGGTGTGTTATTTCTAATTCTGAACATAAACATAGCATTTAGGAACTGAAAAGGTATACCAATGATAATTAAACTATCCGCTTTTTTAGGTGTATAAATTTCATAAACTCTATGAATCGTTACCATAAGCAGTATGTAATAAGCTTTATCTACAACGGCTTCTATTATACTCCCTAAAAATGGAACAACATCTAACAGATCTAATATAGGAAGATAGTTTACTAAATAAAGAAACAGTAAAATTAACTGCGGATATTTGATTCTCTTCGAAAGTAGGTTGATCTCTCCTGCCAGTTTACCCAAATAATAAATATGAAAGCCTGGAATAAAACTTAAGAATGACAGCTTCAAACCCTTACTTTTTGACAGTCTATATATACCAAAACAGAAGAACGGAAAGGTTAATAACAGCAATAGGAACAATATACCTTCAACAGTAAAATTGACCATAAAAGATATAGGGTTAAATACATCTAGAATATCCCCTTGAGAATTCCTAAATATGTTGCCAAATATAGTGTTTAACGATTTGGTTATAGTTGATAAAAAGTTTTCTAGTATTGCGTTCATGTACATCCTCCTAAAGTGGTAATTTTATTACTAAACAGACTCCTATATTTTAACATTTTATACACAGTAATGCTTGTTTTATTTTCTAAAAGATCTATGTACTCCAATTACGACATTTGAAGGTCCATTTATGACAACATTGCTAAGAAATAAATACGATGGGTAATTTATTACTGTCAATTAAATGTTTGCATATGACCCCTATTTCAAATTGTATATAGGCAGTATGCGCTTGTATTCTAGCAAAAAATTGACAAGATAGGATTACTACGGTGGGTTTCAGAAAGGGAGGAAGAAAATGAATAATAAAAATAGACCAGATTCAATGGAATTTATTGGATATTCAACGAGTATTTTTGACAAGTATGCGAGTGCAGAGGATCTGAGAGTAAAAATAATAAGCTTTAATAATTATGATGCCAAAGCAGATATTGGCAACAAAGTTTTTTCTTATCCAGAGAATATGTATTTTGATTTTATTAAAGCCAACTCAATGCTTCAGTATGACCGCATGGGAAACACGCTGGATGAATACGGGAGCACTTTCCAATTTGATTTATCAGTTAATGGCACATATAAGCTTTTTTCAGCTGAATTGGATATTGCATACAAATGTAATGAAAAAACAAGTAGAAGTACACGATTTAGTAGTTCTGACTATATTCAAAAACTTGGTGTATTTCAGTTTAGACCACTCGACTATCAAGACCTATATAATAATGAGAAGAAATATGGTGTTGAATTTAGCCCTGAATTTAGAAGTGACTTAGAAGGTAATTTAGCACCTGATCAATTTATGAAAAGGTATGGAACCCACTGGATTCGCCAGACAATTCTAGGCGGTAGATCTAATCTTACATATATATCAGAAGAATACTCTACTGTAACTGAAAAACAACTTCAAAGCTGTTCAAGAGAAGCATTTAATACACTCGCACTAAGTATTAGCTCAAAACAAAATACCAATTGGGAAAAGCTGAATAAACATGACAAAGAAAATACTTCACATAAATTTACGGCTAAAGGTGGAAATCCTGAGCTAATTTTTGGTGACCCTGCTAAGTGGAGAGATAGTATTGATGACAATCCTTCAGTTGTTTCATTTGGAAATTCTAGTGAAGAGGTGCTTGTTCCGTTATGGCAATTTTTAGAAGATGGGCCACGAAAGGAATCGCTCCAAAAGGCATATGATCTTTTATGTGTTAAACATCACTTGTGTCCAAAACCACTTGGAGAAGCAAAAGTATATTCACACCCTTACTATAGTGGGCTTGAATTTAAATTTCATTTGGGTAAGACACCTAACTTAAATGAGACTCCTATTAAATCAAACAATATAGACTCCATTACAATTCCTGAAGGCTTGGTTGTAACTGCATGGTCTCACCCTAATTATGACAAGGTGCGATTTGGCCCATACAGAGGACCACTTAAAATTCCTACTGTCTATGGTCAAAATGATTGGGATTCAATGAAAATTGACTATACAGATGATATTGAGCCTTTTGTTGAAATCTTTTCCTATCCTAACTTTGACTACTCTAAAATGTGTACAACACTAAATGCAGGTGAATATCCTGATTTGCGAAGTGTTAATCTTCAAAATTGGCAAAATGAAATCGATAGTATCAAAATTCCTGCAGGATTAAAAGTAACAGCTTGGAGCCATAGGGATTATTCTAATACAAAATATGGCCCATTTAATGGACCTATTAACATTAAAAAAGTTGATGGTCAAAATGACTGGGATTCAATGAAAATAGAAAAAATATAGACTTAAAAATTAACCAACCAACACCGATTAGACATCATTATTTACCACGATGTCTAATCGGTGTTTAACATTAATCCATAAAACAACACCCACCTACAACATCAAATACCGAACACCCTCAGCTATTTGGTCAATACACTCAAGCACTTCATCTTCTTCCAGATAGCTGTAACAGATCCTCATTTGGTTCTTACCTCTTAAACTGGAGTAACAATTCTCTCCCAGTAAAAATGTAATCTTTTTTTCCTGAAGCATATAGTAATACAGCTTCTTACAATCAAAGTTGTATGGAAAAGTTAACCAAAACACAAGTCCACCCTTAGGATTCGATATACGCACATTCGACGGGAATCTTTCGACTATTCTATTTCTAACCTTTTGACTCAAATGTTTAAGCTCGTGTCTTAACCATGTCATGTGTTGCATGTAGTTCAACGAATTATAATATGGCATTAAAAGTCTTTGGTTTAACAGGGGTGATCCTGAATCAATATTGGACTTGCCAGCCAGTAATTTTCCTTTAAAAATTGTACTGCACACAATCATCGATATTCTAAACGAAGCCCCCAGGACCTTACTGATTCCTGCAATGTATATCACACGTTCATCGGTATCCAGTCCCTTAATAGGCCTTTCTAGTTTGGCAAAACAAATATCACTCCAAGAATCATCTTCCAATATGATGAAACCATGCTCCTTGGAGAGCGCCAGTAGTTCCTGCATATTGTCCAGTTCCATGGTGATGCCTGTTGGGTTTTGATGTGATGGCATTGTATAAACAAGCTTTACTGGATATTGTTCACAGACCGTTAGAAGTTTGTCCATACGCATACCGTCCTGGCCCATTGGCACTTCAATAACGATGGCCCCCCTATTTTTAAAGATGTCAATGGCACCTGGGTAAGACGGTGCCTCAACCACAACCACGTCTCCATTGCCAATAAAAGTTTCGGCAACCAGATGTATTGCTGCCTGTGAACCACTGGTAACAATGGCATTATTAATGTTGGCATCTACATCTTTATTTCTCAGGTACTTGAGCATTTCATTGATAAACGGGCCATCTCCATCAATAGGCGGATACTTAGACAAGAGCTCGTAGTTGGTTTGTGGTGAAGCAGAAAAAGCCTTAAAGATCTCTTCAGTTGGTAAAAATCTATGATGAAGTGCAGCAATACCAAGACTTTTAACAGAAGTGTCCTCAGTCATCATCACCCTTTGTACATACCCTGACCTTTTCACATAGTCCTGAACCTCTTCTTGCCAATGGGCAGGACTGTTTTGTGTATTATCTTCTGCAGTTTGATTGGAACTTTGGTTATCTATGGCAATCAAGCTTGAAACAAATGTACCTTTGCCCTGAATTTTATGAATAAAACCTTTATATTCTAGGTTTTCGTAAGCAGTTACAACAGTCATTGCACTCACACCAAGTTCTTTACTTAAGACTCTAATGGAAGGCATCTTGCTATTGGCTTTCATGAGTCCAGAACGTATGCGTTCTTCAAACTCAATAACAATCTGTTGTGTAATAGTGATCTTACTTTTCTTATTTATGGTTATCAAAACATCCACCACCTTTTAGACATATTATTACACTCACACTTATAATCATACCATAAGTGTTCTAGTGTTCTAGTCTAATTCTGCAAAAGTGTTCTAACAACTATTTGACTGTTCTTGTACTTAGGCTGTTATAATGGCCATATGTTACACAGACACATAATTATATAGACACAGCAAAGGAGGCGTTGATATGAAACGCATACTCAGACTCACAATTGGACTTATCTTATTTTCATTCGGTATTGTACTCACAGTAAATGGTAATTTAGGCCTTTCCCCTTGGGAAGCTTTCCATATAGGATTAAGCGAAAAACTAAATATATCATTTGGTCAGGTAGCAATTATTGTTGGTGCAGCGATTGTACTACTCAATTACCATTTAAAAGAAAGTATTGGTCTCGGCACCCTTGCAAATATTTTTGTTATAGGTTTGATCATTGACTTAATATTTGCCTCTAAGCTGATTCCAGTTATGACAGAGTTTTTACCAGGCCTAATGATGATCACACTAGGCATGGTCATTATTGCATTCGCAAGCTATTGTTACATTGGTTCTGGTTTTGGTACAGGCCCGCGTGATGGCCTCATGGTGGCACTCACACGTGAACTCGGTAAACCTATTGGTTTAATTAGAGGGAGTATTGAGATCACTGTTTTACTGTTTGGTTACCTACTCGGAGCAAAAGTTGGTATTGGCACAATCATACTTGCATTTGGTATTGGTCCAATTGTTCAGCTTACCTTTAAACTCTTTAAGTTTGATGTGCAAGCTGTTGAACATGATGCCATATTGGCAAAATAGTAATTAATCAGCCTTATAGACTTATAACCTTGGTCGCAATTTTTTCACCAAAGCTGGTGTCATGTTCTACAAATATGATGGTAGGCTTATACTTTAAAATGGCCTCTTCAAGTTGTTCTCTGAAGAACATATCCATGTAATTTAGTGGCTCATCTAAGATGATCACTTGATTTTCTATAGCTATTGCCCTAGCTACATCAATTTTTTTGAGCTCCCCTTGGCTAAATGTTTCAAGGGGACGCTCGAAATACTCCTCATGCATGTTAAAATATGAAAGAATATTTCTAAATATATGTGTTTCAATTTTTATAGTTCCAAGCAAGTCACTTAAGTTTCCCTGAGTCCATAAAGCTTCCTGATAACTTTCAGAAAACAGTATTCCAGGTCTTATTTTAACCATGCCAGTATAGTCTTTTATACGGCCTCTTATTATGTTCAGAAGTGTACTTTTACCCGTTCCATTAATGCCCTTGATCCAAACACGGTCTTCCTTTTCTATTGTTATGTTCAACTTTGAAAACAGGGCTCGGTCTCCAAAACCATAACTTAGATCATGGATTTTCAGTATCTGATTGGAACTGGTGTCGCTTTGTTTAATGATAAGCCTTGGAATATGCTCAAAATTCTTTAGCAGGTCTTTTTTCTCTTCCAATTGCTCGGTCTTTCTTCTTTCAATGTTTTTAGCACGTTTCATGAGTCTTGCAGCTCTTGCACCTACAAAACCTTTGTCGCCAGCACCTTGTTTTGACTTCTCTTTATTGTGTGAAAAGGTTCTACTCTGTTTGGCGGACTGCTCTAGGCCTCTTACTTCAGTTTCTATGCGCTCTTTTTTACGCAGTTCATAAGACTCCTTCATGAGCCTATTCTGATTCCATGAAGCAAAGGTTCCCTTTTCAATTTCTATGTTCTTTTTATTGATGGACAACACATGGTCTATGGTTTGATTTAAAAAGCTCCGGTCATGGGATACGATGATAAAACCTTTTTTGCTCGCAAGATACTTGGCCAGTGTACGCTTCCCTTCAATATCCAGATGGTTTGTAGGCTCGTCTAATAATAGAAAATGATTCTTTCTTAAAAAGAGAGCAATGATAAGTGCTTTTGTTTTCTCACCACCCGACAAGGTTGAGAAGTCTCTTTCAAGCAAGTCTTGTGATAGGTCCATTAAGTTAAACTCTCTACGAATCCATGCTTCAATCTCATAACCATTCATGTCGTTATAGCTTGCAATACATTCTGCATACTTCATAAAGGCTGCCTCGGTTGCCTCATTTAACAAGGCAGCCATGTCATTTTCTAGTTTAAAATAAGGCCCTATGTTGTCTTTAATAAGGTCTAGTGTATTGGCATACTTTCTTGAATAGACGTATGGGAAAATCTCTGTCTTAACTTGTTTAACAATTCTCCCTTTGTCTGCTTCAATATTGCCATGAATTAGATTAAGAAGTGTTGTTTTGCCCCGTCCATTACGGCCTATCAAGCCCAGTTTCCAGTCTGTGTCCAGTGCCAAATTTACGTTCTCAAATACACTTTTATAGTGACCACTGTATGCATAATCTATGTTTTCTAATTGAATTTTTCCCATAATAACCTCCTATTATATCGAAACATAATGAGATTCTTATGTTTCGCCTCTTAGTATTGACGTTTAATTTTATTGCGCATGTTTACACCCCCTTTGATTGACTCCGTTTTTTGAACAACAAAAAACAGCACCCTGAGATGCTGTTAATATTCTTATATAGAGTTGGCCCACTTCAAAATGGACAAATTCAAAAAAGCATATTAAATAAAATAGCAGTCACGAATGTTTTCAAATACGCATATTATTGAATTGTGTTTACAATAGTTGTAGTTGAAATAATCATGTTTCGCTGCCTCCATTTATTCTTAATTCAAGTTTTATTCACTAACTTTTTCAAATTCTAATACAGTATAACATGAACTTACACATTATGTAAATTGTTATTTGTAAGTTTAATTTTTTACAACTTTGTTTACTCCATAAAACACTTTGAATATTCTACAATGCCTTCTACATTTGAAAATCCATCTTTAATCAGTTCGATGGCCATAAAGTTTGCATCTGGAACGTCAAAAGGTGCTTGAATATTAAAACCACTTGCTTCAACATAACCAAACTTCGGGTAGTACTTTTCACTGCCAAGAACAATGCTCCCTATGTATCCCATTTCCTTTGCGATTTCATGTCCTTGTAAAATAAGTTGGCTACCAATGCCCATGCCAAAATACTTTGGGTGAACCGCTAAAGGTGCCAGTGCAAGAGCTTCAGCACTATTTATTTTAACTTTTGTAAACATGATATGACCCACGATAAGGTCGTTCATGACAGCCACTAGGGATAACTCTTTAATATATTCGCCGGACTCTCTTAGTCTGTTGACAAGATCTTGTTCAGTGCCACCTGCTTGTTCTGCCACTTCAAAAGCAGCTTTAACTACATCATATATTTCTTTTTTATCATCAGGCTTCTCAGCTCTAATTACTATATTCATTATGTGAATCCTCTCTTTGGTCGATTTAACATGCTTTACTTGGACATAAATACCCGCTATACTTAAAAAGTTAGTTGAATGGTTTTAATATATAGTTTTAATAAACAACCAACACAAACCGTAAATACATACTTTCTAAAAGTATTTTCACAATAAAAATCAGGAGATTTGATATGTTTAGACTCTGGGGTAAAATAGTAAAAAACAATAACATCATTGAAGACACAGTCTTTGAACTGGATGCAAGTGGTCTGAAACTTGAAGAGAAAATTGATCAAGCACTTGAGGGGTTGTGTTATCACTTCGATATTCAAAAACCTATGTGGTTTAAAGAAGCTGATCAAGACTTTGCTCTCATTGGTAAAACACGTTTTATTGATCACCATTTTATTGAAGATATCAACTTTGACTACTTTGAAATTGAGATCGTTGACAAAAAGAAAAAATCATAAAATAAGGTAAATATATTTATAAAAGGGCTTGGACAATTGTTCATGCTCTTTTTTTAGTCAATATCTGAAATAAACCAGTTTACATACTTTAGTGCCTCTTTTACCTCACGGATCTGTTCTTTCTTAGTGCCATCATGTCTACTTATTCTATTGAGTAGTTCTACTATTTCTTTACGCCTGTAGACATCAACGTCTTTTATAACACGTCTTTTTTCACCCAATAAATGAAGACTAAACGCCGTTTTGTCTTGATCAACATAGGCTTTTAAAAGCACCTTCTCTATACTATTAAAACTTATGTATTGTCTCCTGAACAAACCCTTACAAATACAAGCATCATGCATTACTTTTATTGTAGAATGTAGATTTCTCTGAGTAATCAGTATAACTGTGTACATGATCGCAATTTGACGTGCAAAGGCATTCATATTTAAATTACCTTCTGCAATAGCCGCTATGGTTGCAATAACAAACATGACAACTATAGGAAAGTATACCTCAAACTTATCCTTTACAGGCTTTATTATAAAATTGTCATCCGAAAAAGACGGACTTGCATTATCTAGCAAATCAACTTGTGTGTCCATATGTTTCCCCTACTTGCATTTTTTAAGTACCATTCTATACCATGAGTCATGATTCGCAACAATTGTGAGCTCCCCACTTGCAATCATTAATTCAATTCTTTTTCTAATCCACCATTCACCAATACTCAAGTTTCCATTACCGAGTATTTCACCGATTGCCCTTGCTACTAGAAATTCACCTTTAGGAATGTAACGCCTAATAAACATATCATAAAATGATGCGTCAACACTCATGATTTTTCCATTGATAGATGCTCGAAGCGGACCATTTGCAATTTGTAGTTCCTTCCAATAGGATCTAAATATGGATCTTTCCGTTTCTAATATTTCGGTTTCATATTTAAGAAAACTATGGAACTTACCTGGATGTATTTCAGCCCATGATTTATAATATCTAACGTAATCTTTCTTAACTATATGATACTCAGGTAATTTGACTGCACTCAGTCTACATGCACAATCTTTTAATAGGTCATTTATATAATAGAAGCCACATAGAGACTCCGGTGTGTTGCTATACCATATGCGAATATGTTCACCCTTCTGAGCACATTCAACAAGTTTGTTAAAATCAGAGATTATGTTGTTCCAGTACTGCTGGTTGATATCATTCTCATCAACTTTACTATCATCACTCTTCTTATTCGGATTCTTGATCATTTCGAATATAAATGCCTTGCGGTTCTCATGTAGAACAGGACTAGAAATGTCACCCATATCAAGATTTAAAGGGAGGCAAACTACATCATTTCTGCTACCACCAATCGCCTTACCATCATTCATTTTTTCTAATAGACTTTTATCAATAGGATCTCCGATATAATCAACTGAAGCCTTATGATAATCTGTTTTAACAAAATCTTTGGCTATCTTCATAGAACCTTTGGTACTTTCATTAAACACTACTTCAATCACTCTAGTAGCTCCTTTGTTGTATTACTTTGTCTGTTCATCTATAATTTTAACTCCTTTTATTATACCATTATATGTATATAACAATCCCTATTATTCTCCTAATAATCCCACTTATTATTCAAGAGCAGCTTTTGATATATGAATGGTAAATTAGAATGATGGTCAAATATGTAGAGTAATGCCAATAAAAATGAAGTACACTTAAATTAATTCCGGAAGACAAATTTGAGAGCAAATGAGGTGCAATATGGATTATTCATTATCGGTATGGTCAATCGCAACATATATAGAATCAAGAATCAAGGAAGACATCAACTACGAGGATCTGGAGCAGATTACAGGTTTTACTTATCGACATATTAGAACCATTACAAAAACTGCGACTGGACTTTCTTTGTCTAACTACATATTAAACAGACGTATTGCAAACGCAGCGTTTGACTTAGTTCATTCTACTAAATCCATTACAGACATTGCATTTGACTTTAACTTTAACAGCTACGATGCTTTTGCACGTGCATTTAAAAGAATCACAGGGAAATCACCAAAACAATTTCGATCGGGAAAATACAATGTTGGGCACAGACGGTTGCTTATGGGATTTTATGCGCCAGAGATCTATAAAGATCCTGATATTAGCTACAGTCACCCAATTATACAGGAGGGCCTTAAAATGGAAAACGGTATGGAAAATAGATTAGAAAAAAGAATAGAAAAACAAAACGATGGATGTATTTTATACGGTGTTCCAAAAGTTGAATATAGTTATGAAGAGTGTACACCCCTTCCTACATCTATAAAAGCTGCCCTAAATTATATGGGTGACCAGGTTAACTATGCATATTTGATGGCGGCCAGTGGTGCAGCCTTTAGATTAAGATGGAATATTGATTCATGGGATGGTGGCAATGTTGACGTACTCAATATTTACGAGCAACAGTATGACGTTCTCAGACATGCTTTCGACGCCTGTCATAGAAACTATGCATTCATTACTCGGTCAAGTTCAAACAAAGATGATTTTAAAAACTTCATTAAATCTGAGATAGATGCAGGACGCCCAGTCATTGCACTTGGAATCATTGGTCCACCTGAAGCTGGTGTTATAGCCGGTTATGCTGACAATGGTGACACACTTTTAGGTTGGAACTGTTTCCAGGAAAACAAGGAAATGGCCTCTGGTGTGACCTTCCACGACAGCGGCTATTATGTAACAAGTTCATGGTGGGAAAATCCTTATACCACTGCACTGATTTCCATTGGAGATAAAAGAGGAGATAAAATAGGAAATAATGTTTCAGATAAGAGTGATGTACATAAGAGTATTCTAAAAAATGCTATTGATATTCTTTCTAAAGATCAAATCACTGTATACGATGAAACCGGTAAAGCAAGAGCCACCTACGCTGGGGGGCAAGCAGCTTATGACCTCTGGGCAAAACAGATTTTGGATGCATCTCAATTCAGTCCTGATTCAATAATGCCTCTTAAAATCGAAAAACTTATGTGCCAAGTAGACGCCCAAACCATGGTCAGTGAAGGTCGGAATTATGCAGCCTGTTTCCTAGACTCTCTTAGAAAGAACATGGAAGACACGAGTATAAATAACAAAACTACCCTTCAGACAAAATGCACCCAAGCAGCCAGCCTGCTTAGGAAATCAGCCCAGTGTTCTATGAAAATGTTTGAACTTCGCGGTGGTTTTGAACAGTCTGCTGAGATTTTGGAGAATTTCATGAAACAGGACATTCGTAAATTAACAGCAGATGAAATCATAAAAGCAAAAAAACATGAGAAAGCCGCGCTAGATCTTATGATTGAAATTCTTGAGATGTTGGGGTAAAACAACTAAATATGCACACCATGAAACCACTTTAGAATATTTTCGTATTCGGGTGGTTTTTTTTCAAGCATTTTAGATACAAACAAATCCTTATTGTATTTCACCTTCCTATGTTCTATCAAGACCTTGTCATTATCAAGACTCAAAATAGCATAAGAAACAAAGTTGTCTGACGAACACCCCAATGAACCTGGGTTAATGTAATACCTCTGCCTTTCTTCGTCATAGATTGAACAGGGGCTATGGTTGTGACCAAAAGCAAAAATGTCACCTTCATACATATCAAAAAAAGGTCTTAAGTTTTCAGCACTTTGTTCATTCGTAAAAAGTGAAAAGCTGATTTTTTCGTCTTCTATTATATGCGGATAATGCATACAAAGGAGTTTATATTCACCAAGTTTTTTTTCTATTATGGATGGAAAGGCACCAACAAACTTGTGATGGTCTTTATTCAGTTCTTTGTGTGTCCACCTTTGGTGATTGTACTCCCCTTCTTGTTGATCTTTACAAATATCATTTTGATCGTCTAAGCCATATAGAAAATAGGTATCATGGTTGCCTAAAACCGTTTGAATCTTGTTTTCATTAATAAGATTTAGAACCTGAGCCGGTTCTGCACCTATGGCAATACAGTCTCCAAGGTTTATGATGTCCTTACATTTTTCACGGTGTATGTCCTCTAAGACTGCTTGCAGTGCTTCTTTGTTGCTGTGAATGTCAGCTATGATTGCTATTTTTTTAGTCATATGTGTTCCACTCTGTTTCTACCGTTTTCTTTTGCCTTATAAAGAGCTTCATCCATTTCCTGAAGGCATGTGTCCACACTGGTTGAGCCATTGGTATAGGAAACACCCACACTACAAGTTAAGTGGCCTACCTCTTCAAACTCAGTTTCAGCAATGTGTACCCTTAACTTCTCAGCCACCTCAACAGCTTGGTCTATAGGTGTATTCGGGCAAATAAGAATAAACTCCTCGCCACCCCATCTACCAAAAGTATAAGACTTGTCTCTAAATGACTGAACCGTACGTGCAAGCTGTACCAGTACTTTATCCCCAGTTAGGTGACCATATGTGTCGTTTATATTCTTAAACTTGTCAATGTCTAAAAGGGCTATTGATAGTGTTTTTGATTCTTTTATGGTCTTATCAAATTCAAAATTAAGGACTTCATCAATTTTTCTTCTGTTGAATACTCCTGTGAGCTGGTCTGTAATGGAAAGTTCCATGTAACGTCTATTTAAACTCTTTAACTCTTTGGTTCTCTCATCTACCTTCATTTCTAGACTCTGATAAAGCCTAGCATTTTCAAGTGAGATCGCCGCTTGAGATGAAAGCATATTCAGGACTTGAATCTGTTGTGATGTAAATGCGTCCGACATTAGGTTGTTTTCCAGATAGAGTAAACCTATCAATTTATTGCGATTCAGCAGAGGCATACATATTACTGACTTCACCTTGTTCCTCATAATGTGAGGGTCCGAAGTGAACTTCCCTTCATCTCCAGCGTCCATTAAAATAACTGCATTTTTACTTCTGAGAACAAATTTCACAATAGAAATAGGCAGACCTGATTCGTCTGATTCAATAATTCTATGTTCATCATTGTAATAGTTAATGGTTACATTTTCCTCAGCGCTACTTTTAGCATCTTTAAAACCACTGGCTTGGACTATCCAACCGTAGTCATTTTCAAGAATGAGGTGTCCGTTCTCTGCACCAGCATTTTGGATCACCAGTTTCATAATTTTTTCGATCAATACTTCAATTTTCATTTCCTGTGATATGGTCTGGAAAACCATTAAACTTGCCTGGGCATCTATGATTGATAAAGATATTCGACCAGACATGGTATTTGTATCATTTGATTTTAGAGTGTTTGACAAGGAAGTCGACAAAGTAGCCGGATCACCGAATAGAACATGATCGTCCAAAGCATAAACACTGTCAATCAGTTTAAGTTTGGCTGTAGCACCCCATTTTGAATAAGCCAAACGTGCTTGGTGCATTAGGAAATATCCGATTTCATTGTTACCATTATTTAAATTGAATTTCGCGTATAACTCATATGCCATTGCCTCTTCAGACAAAAATCTATTTTCCTTAGCAAGTAATATGGCTCTTTCATAGTTTTCAATGGCTTTGGAATGATCCCCTTGTACACGTGCCAATTCCCCTTCAACCAAGTGCCACTTATGTAGGTTGTTCATAGGCGCATGGTCAGCAAGCTTTTTAAGTTTCTTTTGTGATTTTCTGACACCACGGACCAAACTTCCACGTTCGCTAGGCGGCGCTTGGTCGTAATAGGCAAGCCTTGAAAGTGATGCTATGAAGTAGATCATTGGAACACCTGATAAACCTGCGAAGGCTTCTTCATATTTCTCAATCATCTTGCTGTTTTCGTATGCACCTTGAACATCATCAAATAGGTAGCTCAAATAACTCTTCCAGAAGTAAACCGCTGCAATGGTTGTGTTCACTGAGCCGTCGTCATACTTTTCAAAAGTCTCAGCTTCGTTCATATAGTCACCTGTCAGAATCTTAGGATCTAAAGACTCACCAAGAAGATTTGACACGGATTGATGTACGGGTGCGTATATATTAAGTATCGTGAATTGTTGAAGCTGAATCATCTTTTCCCTATGGAGCTTCATTTTTAGCGACAAGTCATCCAGGGCTTGACCAGCATAAATAGCTGTATAATCAGGACAATGCATGGACCATGAGGCATATTCGTAGTCCCCATTTTCAAGACCCGCAATATAACCGTTTTCAAATTTATCAATTGATTCGTGAAGGCTTTTCTTTAAATGATGACTGAAGGCATAAAACATCAGAATATTTTGGGCTTTTGATTCCTTAAATGCATCCTTTTCAGATAACCTCAGGCCTAACTCGCCGAAATTATAACATGCATCTATATCATTCAAGATGACCAAGTTCATCATGCCGTAATAAGGGTAAATCTGTGCATTTGGGTAGTTGCCATATTTAACAGAAAGCTGCATCAATTTAAGACTGATAATCGGAGACAAGTCTGCTCGCGCAACATAGGCTGGGTGAACCATTACCGCTAGAATTCTACAGATAGCAATTGCATCCGTGTCTTCCATAAGGGGCAATTCATAAAGCTCGTCTATACTTTTATTTCTCAGCGCCCACTTTGTGATCGCAAACTCTTTAATAATATGAACTTTGTTAGGCCTTGCTGGTATATGTAGACCCAGTAATTTCAGAACATCTACACCCATGTCCAACACTTGGTTGAGCTTCTCTTGTGACGATAAAGACTTCATCACGATTTCATACATTAAAGCTTTTTGGTATTTATATTTTGCCTTTTCAAGGACAGTTTGACTCAGTCGATCAACTTCTTCAAATTCAAATCTATAGTAAGCCGCTTTCGCTGTCCCTAAATGTAGGTCTATGGCTAAATCGTAATTGTTTTTCCAAATATCTGTTTCCATTAACAACAAACTTGTTTTTAAGTAGTTTAAAGCCGTTATATAAGCACCAGAAGACAAAGCTCTACTTCCCGCTTTATAATTCAGCTCCAGTACTCTGAACAACTCTGGTTTCTCCTTCACCAATCCTATACATTTGTTATAGTGGTTGCTTATATCAAAGAGCATATTGTTGTTTTTCACTAAAGAGCGTGCATATAAGAGTCTTGCAATATTCAGATGTGCGTAGCCTTTGTCTTCTGCTTCAATAAGAGCATATGCTGCCTGCTGAATCCTATCATGTACAAAAGAAAACTTGATTTCATGATACCTATCTGCTTCAACAGTATTAATATACTTGTAATTCGAATTTTCCGGATTAATTAAACCGCAGTCTAGTAGGGTCCATAAATTTTGAGTAATTACATTTATCTTAATCTTACTTTCTATATCAGTATCCACAACCACTGTTAATGCATCTAAATCAAAACTACTCCCAACACATGCCGCAAGCTGTAGCAATTCTTGAGCAGGTTTTGGTAAAGTTCTGAGTTTGCCTAACATGAGCTCTACAACATTATCGGTAATATTGTAAGATCCCAACTGGTCTGCATCCCATTCCCATAGACCCGACTTTCTATTAAAATCTATAATTGCATCTCTATGTAGGGTTTCAAGTAAATGGTTTATGAAAAATGGATTCCCCTTAGTTTTTTCATAACATAGGGCCGTTAAAGTATTCATGTCGTTAGCTTGATCGTTCTTCACTTGAAGTGTGTCTTCGATGAGCAAAGTTACGTCTTCAAGTGCCAGTGGCTTGACCAAAATTGTGTGAATATTGCCCAAGTGGGTGTTTTCTTCTTCGATGCTACTTAGTGTTTTTGTTAGAGGATGCATTTCGTCTACTTCATTATCTCGATAAGCACCTATAATTAGTAATCCTTCAACAGTGTTTTCACTCATAATCAGTTTAATTAGATCTAGAGATGCAGTATCTGCCCACTGTAGATCGTCCAAAAACAGAACCAAAGGATTAACCGTGTTCCCAAGTGCATTTACAAAACTTCTTATGCTTGTATCGAATCTATTTTTTGTTTCATCGAGTCCCAACACCTGTAACCTTGGCTGTTTGCCTATTAAAAGCTCTAAATCCGGAACCAAGTCTACAATAATTTGACCATTACTTCCCACTGCTTTTATAAAACGTTCTTTCCATATAGAAATACTTTCCTCAGTTTCAGAGAGTATGAGTTTAACCAATTTTGAAAGTGCTATTTTTATTGCAGTGTAAGGGGTGTTCCTGTCTAGCTGGTCAAATTTGCCTTGAACATAATACCCGTTGTGTTTCACAATAGACCGATGCACTTCGTTAACAAGGGACGATTTACCCACACCAGAGTAACCTTTTACCAGTAACAGTTCTTTGCTTCCTAAACTGACACGGTTAAAGGCCTGATTGAGAATTTCAACTTCATTTTGTCTACCATATAATTTCTGTGAGATCTGGAACTTCTCAGATACGTCCTGGGTCCCAATTTTATAACCATTCATGGTTTTAGTAGGATCCTCAATTAGACTGAGACAATACTCAAGGTCACTTAACAAGCCATATGAGCTTTGATAACGTTCTTCACTTGACTTAGATATAAGTTTCATTATGATTTTTGATAAGACCATTAGGGCATTTTTTTCATTTTTCCCGCCCCAATTTGCCTGATTTTGAATATCTATAGGCTTTGGTTCCACAGCCAAATGACAATGGACCATTGAAATCATATCTGTTGCCCTAAATGGAACCGCTCCCGTTAGTAATTCGTAGAGAGTGATCCCCAAAGAGTAATAGTCTGACCTGTAATCTACACGTCTATTCATTCTACCCGTTTGTTCTGGGGAAATATAAGCCAGCGTTCCTTCAACAATGTTTAAACTGCTGTACTCAGGTGTTTCCCTTGAAAGCTGCGACGATATACCAAAGTCTATAATTTCTATATAGCCTGTTGATCTATTCCAAACTATGTTGGATGGATTCAGATCTTTATGAATAACATGGTTGTCATGAATTTTTCTTAGAATTTTAACGATGGATATTGCCAGTTCTATGTACTCCTTAGGAGCCAGATTCACATTGTTTTTCATTAAATGATTCAGACTCGTCCCACTGGAGTCATTCATTACAATACAAATCGTTTTATCAATGTCTGCGAGTTCTATATCGTCCATAAATTTGCGCGCAATACTGTATTCATATTTAAACCGGCTCGAGTTTCTTGAGTCATTAAATGACTGTTTGAGAATCTTTAATATCACAGGTTTTTGATCATTTTGACGTAGACCTTTATATACCAATGTCTCAATGCCACTATGTAATTGTTCTATAAGTTCATACCCAGGAACTTTTAGCATTTTGTCACCTTCTAAACCTTCTGATTTTAATTGTGTAATGACTCTATTTTATCACAGTTAAAACCCTTTAAGAATTAAGAACCATAAAAAAGGACGAATCAAGATTAAAGTTTTAGTAAATAAAAGTCCCCATTTTACTTTACAAAATGGGGACTTTAAAAAAATTCGATCTTGTTTAAACTATAGGAATAAAAATACTGATTTTAATATTATCAGGATACATTGAGTTGGCCACATCCATAATCTCAAAATCTGGGGCACTTCTTAGTTCATAATTGGAGTTTAAAAGCCATGTACCGTAGATATAGAGCCAAGTTGCACGCACTTCATTTATGTTTCCACTCACCTTGAACTCTGCATACTTACCTTGTTCTATTTTAAACTCAGTGAGTTTTTTACAATGGTTAACGGAGTCCAGCGGAACTTCTTCACCAATAAAAAATCCAAAGCTGCCATCGTTTTTATAATCATTTACAACCCCATAAGGAAAAGCAGGATACAAACTCTCTGGAATTTCTTTGAAGTATTCATTTCTACCAAAATCATCATAAAATCCTGATATGTCTTCAAAGTACTTTCTATCTTCTAAGTGGGTTCTATAGGCGTATCCAACAATCTTTGTTGGCTCCATTTCAATAATGCTGGGTTTGTCCACCGTTTTTTCATTGCTTGCTTGAAGTATGCCACTATTTAGGTCTACTCTCTTTGTGAGTGCCAAATCTTGTGTTTCTGATTTTCTTACACTTCCGGGTGTAAGGCCAAAAGCAGTTTTGAAGGATCTTGTATAAGCCTCTTGTGAGTTATACGAATACTTGATAGCCAAATCAATAATGGAAGGGTCTGAGTTTGCCAGCTCAAGGGCTGATTCACTTAGCCTTCTTAAACGAATATATTGTTTTACAGAGTAACCCAATACAGCTTGGAATATTCTTTGATAATGATAGGGTGAAAAACATGCCTGGCTGGCAATCTCAGTCACCTCTAAGTCATTTAACAAATTGTTTTCTATGTAGTCAATCGAATTCTGGATTCTTAGGTAATAGTCCATTTTTCACAACTCCTTTTCTTAAGCTGTGTCTAGTTTACAATATTTTGAGGATAGTTTTTTGATTTGTTGTGCTATTTTAGAATATGTTATAATATGTAATAATTTAAAACAACTGTTATGAAAGGAATACATATGTTAGGCGTAAAACTATCTGAATACATCGTCTCACTTAATGATAAAGACAAACTGTCCACACTTGTTCATAATGCAACGATTTTGTCCATAGCCGTCTTTATACCTTACTATTTTTTCATGGGTATTGGAACCATGTTTATTAATGATTCTGTTATGGTTACAGCACTTCTTTTGGTTTCAATTCTGTTTAAAAAGAAGAAGTACTTTTGGGGTAAGGTCTTTAATCTGTCAGTGACGACTCTTTATATAAGTGTCTTAACCTTCTTTTTAATAGACTATCAAACCAATACCAATCTATTTTTCTTTTTACTTATCATCGTTTCATTAACAATTGTAGATTATAACGTTAATAAAGAAAGAGTTGTGGGTGTTGTTTTTGCTTTGATCAATCTTGTACTTGTAATCTGTAGTGAGTTTTTCCATAGTGACCCAGTCTTTTATCTTTCAGAGGTGTCTATAGGAGTTCTGAGTATTTCCAATACAATCGTATTTGGTGTTCTTTTGTCCGTTATCTTTTACTTTTACAATTTCTCTATTTTGAAGTACCAAAGAGAGCTCAATAAATATGCGACAACAGACCCTCTTACTGGGATCCTTAACAGACGAGAATTTCTGAATCAGAGTTCTAAAAAGTTATCTGATCCAAATACTGATAACAATGATTTTTCAATTATGATCTTTGATATTGACCATTTTAAATCTATTAATGACACATATGGTCACCCGGTTGGAGACAAAATACTTATTGATTTAAGCACACTTATAAGCAAGGCTATGAACAGTAATCATATATTTGCACGTTATGGTGGCGAAGAATTTGTCGTTCTTTATCAAAACACAAATGACAGCTCCCCCCTTCAGTTTGCAGAAAAATTAAGGCTTCATATTGAAAATGCCAACTTTAAGATTGATGACTCTACACGTATAAACATTACAGTCAGTATAGGTGTTTGTGCATGTAATGAGACTTCAACATTAAACACTCAGGATTTTGACCACTTGTTGTCTCAAGCAGATCAAGCCTTATACAAGGCTAAAAGTTCAGGTCGTAATCAATGTGTTGTTAGACAAGCCAGTTAATACATAAAAAAAGCCCCTTTGCTTAGCGAAGGGGCTTTAAACTTTATAAAATTCTATTATAATATTTTACTATAAAATTTCTTTGTTAAAGTGACCTCTGGTGTCACTCGTTTGATCAAAAACAGATTCTTTCTTAGAACCCTCTAACTTACCCAAAGCTTTCTTAATGGTACTTACAACTTGGTCTTTAGACTCAACAGTAAAGTTTAGTCTGAAAGCTTCGATGCCTTTTAAGTTCTTTAACTCATCTAAAAGGTTCAGTGTCTTACCGTTCAAAATAGTCGACGAACAATCATCATGTGAAAGAATTGGGAATGTGCCATGTTCGTCTTTAATCTCATAGTCTTTTGTTTTACAAACACCACATTGATCCATGGTTTTCATCGGACAATACTTTGTGTATAAAAGAGGTGCTTTGCCGTAGACAATCATCTCTAGGGATGGATAACCATCGTTTTCAGCTTTATAAGTGTTAACCAGGTCACCAATTTGACCCTTATTGAGTTCATAAGAAAGTGTAACACGCTTTGCACCCAGCTTGTATAAAGCATGACAACTTGTTGAATTTACTACGTTTAGAGAATAATCAGTTACAAAATCGTTGGTATCTTTGTAATGATGTAGACCACCGTATCCACCAATAAGAAGTTGGCCTTCTTTTTCTTTATAATCATTCTGATTTCTTCTTATAATATTTTCAAAATAAACTTCTTTAATACCATTATTTATACATGCATCATATTGGTCCTGAGTAGTGACTGACGCAGTCAAGTATGGTGTTTTAGGGGCAAAGCTAATTTTCTCTTTTTCCTTCAGGGCTTTGGTTCTTTTCTTTTGTCTATTGATTTTTAAATCATATAAACCCTGTACGATCTCTCTTCTCGCAGTATTCAGCAGCTTGGCTGGAATAAAGGCATTAAACGCGTCAAACTCTACATGGTTCAGTTCAAAGATTGAATCACTAAGTCTGGATAGTTGTTTAGTCACCTGGTCTATTGTTGTAGGATCATTCACAGCTTCACTTAGAATTTCATCACTTTCATAGTAATAATTGAAGCCTAAACCTTCTGCATCAATTATGAGTTTAGAATCTGCATAGGCATACACTTTAATATCTAGACTAAATCGTTTAAACTCTTTGTCGAGTGATGCTTCCAGCTCTTTATAGTAGAAGTAGTCCTTAGACACATAGACTAGGTCGCCCCTAGACAGCTTCTCCTTGATCTTGATGTAACAGACATCATCTGCTTTATTAATCAAGTTGCCTTCTTTGTCATATAGTTTCACAACAGTTAGATTAATGTCTTCATTGTTGTGACTGATTCTAATAATATCGTTTTGGTTCAGTGTACGCGAAAGCTTAATCTCGTACATGTCTTTGTGACCTTTGCTGATTCTACCAACTTCATAACCATTGTTATTGGGTCTTAAAACGTTCGTAAGGTCTTTTGCATCTTCATGGAAGAGGTAACCTTTGGTAAAGGTTCTATTGAATGTTTTGTAAAGGTCCTCTTTGTCTTCTTCAGTTACATTAGAGTCTAGGGCCTTACGGTACTTTGACACAACATTGGCAACATAAGCAGGCTCTTTCATACGGCCTTCAATTTTTAAAGAATCGATTTTCTTGAGTTCATTTATATGCTCAATGGTGTTTAAATCTTTAGCAGATATAATGTAACTTTCCCCTAAAGATGCTCCCGTCGTCTTGTCAATAAGCTCAAACGGCTTACGACATGAACCTACACATCTACCACGGTTTCCACATCTGTAACCGATCAGACCAGACATGAGGCAGTTCCCAGAATATGATATACATAACGCGCCATGAACAAATATTTCTAGAGGTATTTTGGCAGCTTTTCTAATCTCTTTTACTTTTTCAATCTCTACTTCACGAGAAAGTACAACTCTTTCAGCACCCATTTCTTTTAAGAGTAAGGTTCCGTCTAAATCGTCTATTCCCATTTGTGTAGAACAATGTGCTTCCATATCATTAAAATTGCTCACCAAATAATCAAAGGCTGCAAGATCTTGAACGATAATTCCATCTACACCGATTTCATTTAAGGCGTTCATCTGCTCTTGCATCTCTTCTATTTCATTTTCAAAGATGATGGTATTCATTGTCACATAGATTTTAACGTTTCTAAGGTGGGCATATTTTATCGCCTCTTCTAAAGTTTCTAAATCAAAGTTAGATGAATAGGCACGTGCACCAAATTTCTGCATTCCTAAGTATATTGCATCACAACCGTTAGAGATTGCGGCTTTTAAAGCTTCCATACTACCTGCTGGAGCTAATAATTCAGTCATTTTTCCTCCGTAACACTCACTAATACTGCTTAAATAGTCTTGTAAACGCAAACATTTACAACATTAGAATTATATCAAGGGATGGTGTCGAGCACAAGAAGAGTTGTAAAACATATAAAAAAACTCTAAACCTATTGATTGATAAGCTTAGAGTTAATGATCATTCTTTTACCGGACTCATTTTATTTAAGAAAAGGTAGAGGACTACTGCAACAACCGATAACAAAGGCAACAAGTAGAACACGCCATATCCAGCAGTTCTCAAGAAGCCAGCCAAGGATATGACCAGAAGCCATTTAAAAGTATTTCTGACTGGTGATTTCTTATTAACGAAGAATCCAATAAAGAGAAGTAATTGTATTGCTACAAGCCTGTAGGTAAACCCTATTCTATCTCGTGCGAACAGTTCTGTTAGTCCAGGTCGTTTTGAAAATGACAGATAAAGATTTTCATTGTCCTTTAACTGATAGTCATTCACTTCATATTCGGTGACACTTGTTTTATCTAGCTCTAAATTGGACTTTAGACTAATACCAGTAGGGGCAATAACTTTTATGTCTATGGTTTCATCCCCTTCATAAAAGGCAGCAGGACTGAGCATGTAACTTGTTAGTTTAACATCAAATATGTAATCTGTTATTCTAGGTGAAATATAGCCATTCCATACCTTGTAGTTAACGACAATATCAATAACTTGATCATGTTCCATGTTTAAGAGAAACTCATATGCTGATAGGTTATCTCCAGCATATCTATTGTTATGCGTATCTATTACTTTGCCCGTATAGGGATCATAATACTCATCTTGCTCTTCTATATTCCAGTTTTCAATATTGTTAAGCTCAGCTTCTACTGCTTTACTTTTCACCTTTTGACCATCAATAAATACAGTAACTTCATGAGAATTTAAGTAACCTCTGGTTAAGAACCATATAGGTGTTTCAATATTATACGCATTTAGATTCTGAAAACTGTAATGTGCAGAATATGATGTATTCTCAAGATCATCGCTAATGGTTATAGTTAATGTTTCATCTAAAAGCTTTATGCCAGATTCTTTGTCTACAAATATTCCAGCCTTACCAGGGATTGATGTTGGCGCCATACTGTTTGCAAACACAGGAACTGACATGATTATTATACAGAGGATTATAAGTGTTATCTTTTTCATTGAAACCTCCATGTTATGTGTAGTATTTAGAACTTTTTAAGTGTCATACTACTTAAGATCCATAACACTATGTATTTGTTTATTTGAAATTTCTAAAGCTTCTTCTCTGTTAACCGCTGGTCCACTAAACATGAGGCCTGTAGCTGAGTTCCATGACCTGCTGTTGCCTTCCCCTTTTTCATAGATGCATAGGGTTAAGGCTTCGAAATTATTGTCTGCGAATAGCTCGCCAATGGTTGCATAGTCATCGTCATCATCTGTAATCCAACCTTGTAAGTAAGCCGAATTATCATCATCAAGATGAATACTTACATCTAACTCATATTCATCAAATATTATGCTGCCTTCAAACTTACCTTTTCTAAAAAAAGATTTGCTTCGGCGACCTACAAACTCAATTTGGGTTAACGCATAAGAGGATTCGTCTCCAAGTCTATATGTAACCCCACTAATGGTATGATGGAAGTTATCTTCACTTAGGTTAAATATAAAAGCCAACGCACCAAAATATAGGACTGGAATAATAATGTATTTCAACCAGTGTCTTTTTAGGTGATCAAGGATTTTTCTTAGCAATATAACCAACACCTTATTTTAGTTTAACAATTGTACCTGTTGCGACTACACTTCTTTTATCATAAAAGACTGTACTCGATATTGTAACACCAATTACTGCATCGCCGCCCAGCTTATAAGCTGCCATTTTAAGCTTAACCATAGCAAGAGCCTTTGCGTCTTTAAACTTTAAGTCTTCATTGTCTAGTTGTTTACCGAATAGGCTTTGTGATTCTAGGTTCATGTTGTAACCGAGATTTACTAAAGCCTCAACACATGCCAAATCCAAGTGTTTTTCGATCTCATATCCAGGCACTTGGTTGCCCGTTACGACTTCGATTTTTTTATCAATGTCCTTAATTTTCTTATTACCACAGGTTTTACAGTAATCCTTTGAGTTTAATAAAACGTAATCTTTGGAACCTGATTCTATTTTTTTAGCACAGGCACTACAGTATGTATTATGACTTGCAATTTCAGTCTTGCCTACAGAAAAGTTAGCTTTTGATTCAATGATTTGATCAAGAGTCATCATCTGAATTTGAGTTTTAGAAAGGCTGTCATTGCCAATACAGTCCTTACATACATAATTATTGTCTATAGTCTTAAACATTTCAAAATAATCGTTATTGCAGAAATAACATAAATCTTTATTTTCCTTCGTAAAAAGTCCCATGTGACACCTCATTTATATAGAATACATTTAACGAATAAAATTAACATATTTTACACTTAGTACATTAATTTTACACTATAGTTTGATTCTATTTTATTATTAATGTATTAAATTATTTGTGTGGGTTGGTGTTGATGGGTTATTGGTTTGGTAGGGAATGTTTTATATCGTTAGTAAAGTTTCTGTACATCTTCTTTTATACATATATTTTGAGCATAATTTTTACATTTTCGTATAATTAAAGCCCCTGTTAGTGTAAATGACAGGGGTTTGATGGGTGTTGTTTTGCTTGACGATTTAGAATCTTGTTAACACAATTTTAAATCTTTAACAAGTTCTGGTTCAATCAAGGCTTGTGTAATAAGTCGGTTTAACATTATATTCAAATAATCAGTTACCTTTTCCTTGTTGCCTAGAATTTGAAGCTCGTTTTGAAAATCTGAAGTAGAGCCATGAGCTATATCACTTCTATACTTATATATTTTGTTAAATAATGTTTCAATTGTTACGTCTCTGGACAACCAAAATCATTGATATGATCATGTTTAAGAGGAAAATCGCTTAGATAATAGACTCATTTTGGAACTTAATTGTCTATTGATGGAGCTATGATTATATCCTTTTGGACTATGAACCAGAAGATTCTCATAATCTTGTATCAAGCTAGGATCATGATGTTGTTCTACTACTTCTCTAATCAACTCAATTTGCTTACTTGAAGCCGATCTCAATATATAACCATCTGAGAGTTTAACTTTCACAAAATCTGTTTTCTCAATATAACACCAATAAAAAGAAATCCCTTTTTTCACAAAGCACTCCATACATTTATTTTCCTGATTTTAATTTAACTTTCCATAGAAGTTCACCTTTTGCTAACACAGAATATGATTCCTTAATCAATACATAACTGTTTTCATCAGAGTCAATAATAGTTAATTTCGCATATCTGATTTGATTAGTTACACCATCCTCGTCACAACCTATTCTTAAGCAATCTGTTGAAGTGAAAGTAAACCAACCATAATCCACTAGCTCTTTCTTAGGTGCTATTTCCAACGAAAATTCTGCCCCTTGAATTTGATCACCAAAACCTATTAGGTAATGAACTGACAATACCTCTTTTTCACTATCTAACAACTCCAATTTTCCATGCATCACAGTGACTGGATTAGTGGTGTGATTCCTAAATATTAACTTTGTATCCGCAGCTGATCGTTTGTCGTTTGTGTACAAGAAAGGATCTAAAATATCAAACTTAAATTGACTCCTACTCTTGTAAAATTTATCATAGTCTACTCTAGTTGCAATATGTTGAGTACTACCTTTTCGAACGTAACACAATCCTCTATCCATTTTGCCATACTTCTTTTTCATCATATACGGTTTGTCTTGAGCATCCCTAATGACGATTGCGCCAAGTAACTTTTCTGAATAGTAAAAGGGCATGTATTCAATGTTTACTTCTGGTTCAATATTGTTATGTATAAGCTGTTGTATTTCAGCGCTATCTTGAAATTCACTACTTACAATTCCAATGATTTCTTTAGACCCATCTGCTTTTTCCTTAACACCTAGCAATATGTGTTTCTCACCAACTGAACTACTATTTGCAAATGACATTACATCTTTAATGAGTGCTTCCTTATTTTTGTACTGAGTAGCTTTGAAATCCAGCGATTCATTTTCATATCCCAGTTCTATTAGCTCTTCAAATCTCATTTGATATTTCATAATCTTCTCCAAAATTGAATTTCGTATAACGTTTCAGAGGTGCCCCTCTAGGTCTATTTCACATACTCTATTCTACCATTTTAAGCATATAAAAGCCCCTAAATATTTCTATTTTAAGGGCATGTTGGGAACTTCTATGTTAGGTAAAGTCAAAATTTATAACTCTAAAATTGGTACATTCTTTATCTTCTTCGAGATTTTTTCTGCAAGATTAGTGGCGGAATAATACGTTTCATCTGAGATACGATCCTTGAGGACTTCGTAAATGATTCGTATATGGTCAGTAAACTTACTAGTTAGTGGATCAATTTCTATGAGGTAGCTACATATTTCCTCGAACTCCAATAAGTTTGATCTTATAGGTGTTGAGTATTTGAACACGAAGAAGTACTCAAAGTTAGAATCAAAAAATTCATAAGACACGTGCTTAAAAATATTCTTCTTATGATTATTCATAGATGACCACAACAAATAGAATACTAATGATGAGTAGTATGCCTTTGGATATTTTAGACAGAAATCTGACATAAATTTCTTATTTAAGTTATTTGATTTTAGAAAACTACTTACTGCTGTTGCAGTATCCATTTCTCCTCTACTAGCTAATATGTGCTCAACTATTAAATAATAGTACTTCTTCTGAAAATCTATTTCGGTAATGTTTCTCAATAGTATTACATAACATTTCAGTATTGAATACTCGATTTCTGATCCTACAAGCTCACTCTCAAATTTTGATAATAACCATTCGACAAAGTCTAAATATCTATCATATTGATCGCTAAATAAAATCTCAATTAGTAGATCGTGAACTTCAGAGTCTCTTGATATTTCCTTTAACTTGTCAAATACTTCTCTATGTGAATTTTGCTTGTTAAGAATATTCTTTGAAAGATAATAGTCATACATTGATCTGTGAAAATATTTGTATGAATTATCGATTGTCCCCTTAACATAAAAATCTGTTCTTTCAGAACAAAACCTTAAAAACTCTTCTACTGCATTATAGGCTTCCATCTCACATCCATACTTCGATTTGTACTTACTAGATAAATGTTCTAAAATTGCCTCCTCTTGAACATTTTGATTATTTGGAAATCCTAACAGAGCAAGCTCTTCAAAAGTATATTCACGGTTTAAAATGTAAGCAATGGTCTTGAAATCATATTTTCCTTTTGTCTTAGCTCTTTCTCTATTTCTTACTATATGTTCAACACATTTTTTATATAACATATTCTTTGTTGTTGGTAATTCTTGTTCAGCTTTATATACACTCACTAATAAAGATAAAAGCAAAAAACTTGTTAAAAAATTACTATTGATCAGTCGATTAGACTGCTCTAAAAAAGGGGCTATATCCTTCTTTGTAAAATTGAAGTTCTTTAATGCTGCCATCTTTTTCAAATATTCCTTTGTTTGGGTATTTGATAGCTTATTAATCTCAACAATAAAATCAGTATGTGGAATGAAGTCATACGCCCTTGAAGTTATAATTACTTTATTATTTGGATTCACTTCTTCAAAGAATGATATAATCATTGTCTGTAGTGATTCTCGTTGTTCTATAGCAACTTCATCAAGAGCATCAAATAAGATTAGACAATTACCGTTATCAAGTAATCTTCGAACATTGTCTAATCTCAACTCAGTCTTGCTTATGCCTGTTTGCATAATCATAGAATCATGAATAAATGATGGCATTGAATAACTAGCTTCGTCACCTTTAAATGAAAAATAATTCTTCAGATCACAGTATATTGGTATCAATGATTTAGAGTTAAATCCACTAAGTTTCTCGTAACTCTGAATCATACTTTTTACGAAAGTTGTTTTCCCATACCCCGGACCACCAATAAGTGATACTATGTTAGAATGATTAAATATATGTTTCCACGATGCAAGATCATGAGAGTCAATAGGGTCTTCTTTTTTGTATATACTTAAATCAGGGAATATATAGAATTTGTCTAGTGCTATCCTATCAATACCATGAACATGTGTACTGTTGTGATGCTTTTTAACAGCCCTTATATATTTCCCAAAATCATATGTGCTTACACTTGAATCATCTTGAGATAACATTGAAATGACCTTAATATCATTAAGAATAGCTTCAATATTTGATAGACAATTATAGAAAACCCTTTGATCATCAGTCATATTATCTACAATTCTATGCTCTATAACATTTAACATATTAACAAAATAGGCTTCTAACATTGTTTTGTCAATTTTCATGGAATGAGTATTCAAAGCATACTCATCTAGTGCAATAACCATTTTATCTATGAAATCTGGTGTTGAAATATTCATTTCTAGCGTTTCGTTTTCAAATTTCACACTTCTATAACTTATAAATGTGTAGAGATAGTTTTGAACCTGATCACGGTTAATGAACTCAACAATGATCTGTTTTTCATTGTCACCTAGCTCAATTCCACTCAATAGTGGTTCTAGTTGTATATACATATCTTTTCTTCTAGGCTTCTTCCCAAATCTATTGCCAATAACTGCTATTACATGTACTGTTACACCTACTAAAGTGTTTTGTACAAAAGGTTCACTCATAAATTCAGTTAATAACATATGTCCTCCAATAAACTTGTCTAAATTTTTATTTTACCTAACGTTCCCGCCGTTCCCGATGGACGCCCTCTGGTTACAAAGCATAAAGTTCTGAATTAATTCTAGCTTCGAAACAACCTCAAACTTTGTAACCGCAAGGCGTCTGTTGGGAACGGACGTGTTATATGGCGAATGAGACGTAATATTTACGTTAACTTACGTTTATTAGTACGTTTAATTCAAACTTAGATTAATGATTTCTCCATTCAATGCAAATGCCCAGGCTGTATGTTTTCGCTAGTTAGAACAATGAACTAAATAATGATTCCCTATTGTCCATCTTTAATTTTGGGCATTTCATAAAGAATACAAGAAACACCTATTTAACGAAACCAAATAAACAAGAACAACTCGAATTAAACGATTTTCGATAATTGCAATATGTCGTCAACACTTTGACTAGTTGAAATTTGTCATTATAACTCCTAAACTCCCGACACCACCAAAAAACCACGCCGAAAACCGCACAACTCAGACAGTTTCTGCATACAATACAATCAGGTTAATCATTAAAACATCCACCCATACCAATTCTACCACAAACATCCACATAAAATACATATATCCCACAATTAGACAAATCGTATAAGCACTCTTCAAATCAAGAATCAGCAAAGTTTATATTAATTTTCACATCTAAAAAAGAGTCCCTTCATATCAGAGACTCTCTACATAATTTTATTATGTCAACTAACCCTCTTACTTAAACTTCAAATACCATATAAACATTATCATGTTCATCTTCAGAAGCTTCAGTTAAGGCATCACTCACAACAAAACCACAATTCTCATAAGTCTTAATGGCTGGGGTATTTGTTCTTTCAACTCCTAGTAAAACAGTGTCTACTCCATCCATGTTTGAAACTTTGTCTAGAATAGCGTTCATCAAGCGCTTTGCAAGCCTGTGACCTTGGTGGTTCTTTTGAACATACATTTGTATAATCTCACCTGCTCTTGGAAGTGATTTCGTATCAAATGTAATTCCACAAATGCCTACCAGTGTTTCGTTTAGGAAAGCGCCCATCATAATGCCATTTGAAGCTGATGTTTCTATAATACGCTCAAAGTAGAGTTTTTCCATTTTAACTTGCTCTGCATAGTTGGCACCAAAATATTGTGGGTAGCTTTTGATTGCTTCAAGTCGAATTTTACGGTAAGCTTTCGACTCACTTGGTTTTAGTTCTCTTATACTGTAATCTGAATTATTCAAAGTATCTATCCATTTCTACCTTTGATATTCTGAGCATATACTTTGAATACCACTGGCTTTTTCCTTTGTCTTTTGCTGCCATATGACCCATATGGTTCTTCCATTTATCTATATTTTCAAGTGTGTCCCAGTAGGATATTGTAATGCCAACGCCGTTGGAATCTCTAACACTTTCTACACCTAAAAATCCATCTTGTTTTTCGGCGTATTCAACCATTTTATCTGCCATTTGTCCGTAGCCAGCATCACCTTCTGTTCTTTCAGACGTAAAGCTTACTGCATAGTATGGTGGTTTGGGTGTCTTAGCAATTGAACTCATCATTTTCTCCTTTTCTTAAACCATATTCTTTTAAAAAGAGCTATTTCTCATTCATCAATGCTATAAATTCATCAAAGTTTGTAAACTGTGAATGCCACAGATAAAAACGTTTGTACCGCTTGTTTCTTTTGACCATCAAACTGTAATTTCTTTTACTAAATATAAACTTTAAATTTAAACACTTGCAGGACTCTAGGTCATAGCTTAACCTTCTAAACACTGTTCTAACGGTTAATGTGTCTTGATTCACGCGTATGAAAATAGGTTTTACCGAGAATAGACACTCGTATACCAAACAGCTTGTAATTACAGCGACAGCGATTGACCCGTATAACAAGGGTTTATCAATTGTGTCTATAACTATGGCTTCAACGACACTTCCATTTTGAATCTGAATCATGGCTTGTATCATCAGGTAACCAATATAATTAACAATGGATAAAAACCAGACCAATGTGAATATGGCTACTGGATAGTATATCCACAAGAATCCCTTTAACTCAAGCTTGAACGTGTTTTCTATTTCAACCCACTCCTTTGAAACCTAACTTGTCTTCATGTTATATATTACCATTGTTCAGGCTTTAATCACAATAAAAAGAGCTACCCAATGGGTAACTCTAATTTTGAATGTTTTATAGACCTGTCTTATCGTTGTTTTTCTTGTATATCTTCTATGTTTGCAAGCAACTGATAGATTATATGTTTTTCTCTAAGTGATTCACTGTTATCAAGCAAATGCTTTAAGTCACTCTGATGGCTGGCCATATTTATGTCTCCGCTGTTGGCATAATACAGATACATCTCAGAAGACAAGGATTCAACAATTCCACTGATGTTATAATACTGAGGTAGATTCGCCAATTCCTTGATAAAATTAGATGCCCCAATTTCCTTATAATAGACGTATAAGGTCGCACCATACCCTTCTGACATTGCACCATCGAGGCCGTCTCGATACAAGTCAAATAATTCCTGAACAGACTTTGTTGATCCAAATGCATTCTCATATTCCATCCAAAATTCACTTTGTGATTTTTCCACAAACTTAACGTTTTCCAGTTCTGAGTTCAGGGTTTGTATCATATTTTCTTTTTCTAACAATTCTGCTTCCCGTTTGAGAATAATATCCTTTAACTGACCTTCATTTTTTTGACTTATATCATTCATGGCTATCATATCAATGTGGGAGCGCGCCTGTAATTTATATCGTGTTTTGACTTCACTGAGTTCCTTTTCCAACTGGTGCATTCTAAATACACCAATAACGGCTATAGAAACTATAATAACACTCAAAGCTATGTGTTTTTTTCTCATTCCCTTTCTCACCTATCCTTACGAAAGTATCCAGTAATCCTTTAGGATTTAGTGGTCACCACTTTTTAACTAAGATTTACTTTTTTTGAAGAACAAAATTAAGTAGAATAGAACATTTACAACTGGTATTAAAAACATAAGAACAAACCAAGGTGATGAATCTAAATCTCGTAACCTTTTTGCTATTAAAGCAAGTAATGCGTACATGTACACTATAAAAGTTAATCCGGCTATCGTCTCAGATCCAACCACAGCAGCAAATGATAAAATGAATAAATATAGTACATTGCAAATTAAAAAGCCTTTTCTACCTATACTCCCCTTAAAAGAAAGCAATGATCTTTTGCCTTTGTTCTCTTTGTTAACAGGACCATTCTTAGCCACTGCTTTTACTTTGAAATCGTAAGATTCTACTTCGCTCACGACTTCTTTGAACTTCGGCAATTTTTGAGTGGTGTTGTCGTATACTTCTTGAGAACCTTCTGATAGTTTTCCACCTTCATCTAACATAGGCGTATCTATAACTGCCTTAACAGCACCAGCAAGTGCTCTGGTTACTGCAATCAGCTTTAGCTCTTCTTCTGTCAACTTGTTCGCTTCCACTGTTTTGCCTTTTAGAAAACCTGTTTTCTTACGAATGACATTATCCAGTAATTGAGTACAGACAGAAAACATACTGTTCAATTCGATTAATAAGGAATTAAACATTAAAGATCTTTCTGATATACCATCACATAAAATCTCAGCTATTTTCATTTCTTCTGAAGCCAACTCAGCTTCAGCGTACATTGTTTGTGCCTTTTCAAGGTTTTCATCAGCTTTAATACTTGACGAGATTCCTGTAAACAAAACAATGGGTGCTGCAATAGCAGCCAAAGGCGTCATAGCAGCTCCAAATGACAATGCTGAGCCTACTAACCCAGCCGCTGCACCTACTTCTCCTACTAAAAGTGCTGATCCCGCTACCGACAAAGTTCCTGTTACTACAGGCAATGAACCACTAGCTGCTAAGGCAATAACTGCACCCGTTGCTGCTCCTGTTGCACCACTTGAAAACGAGGATTGATAAATATCGGACATTTCACGTAATTGGATTGCTCCTTGAGGATCTATTGAAAAATTTGAGATCTCATTCAATCCTGTTGATTCATTAAACTGAATGGTTTTTATTCGATCATAAGCTTGTAAAAATTGCCGAATCGAACTTTCTAAAACCTGCTTTTTAGTGTTACCGAGTACCAGTAAAGTTTCCTCAGTTTTATTTTGTGCACTATCCAATGAAACTTTGGCTATTCTATATAGTTCCTCTGCATCTTGAGCAACCTCTTGTGCTCTTTCATTTGTTTCTTTAGCACTAATATGTCCACCCGCTCCGATGGCAGCTACAGCCATTCCTGCCAGAATAAATGGTATTGGCATTATGAATCCCCCCGATTTACAGTACGTCTATTGTGTCGTCTTCTAAAAACTTTCCAAATTCTTCAACCGTTTCATAATGAACATTTCCACCCAGCTTCCGTGTGATTTGGTTTGCACCAGCTATAACACCATCAGCGTCTCCAGTTTGAAAGGCAACATTTATATCTGACAAGGCCTCGTCAAAACAATCTTTATACTCATGAAAATAGGAATCCAAGTAAGACTCCAATTCATTTCTATATGCTTTCGCTTCTTTTAAGGCAATCTCACACTCTGCTAAGATCCTGAGTCTTTCCTTATGTTCTAAATCTTTTTTCTGAAGATTACACATTAAACTATTATAATAATTACTTGTTATAGCTGAACCCACCAATGCGCCAACAGCTGCACCCACTATTGGAATTGGAATGATTGCCTGACCTACTGCCATTGAGTAACCCGTTGTGGCAAAAGTTAATCCTTTTTCGCCTAACTCGATCATACATTCCTGTGTAGAAATTTCACCTTTTGAGTATCTATCCAGGGTATTACCAACCACCATTACGGCTGTTATGACTTGCCCAGGTACATTTGATTTAGATAAAGCTTGAACAAACTTTGATGAAGAAGTTGACAAAGTATGTGAGACTGTTGTCAATCCACCGCCCATTACGTATCCAGACAGTGCAGCTTTTCCAGTATCAACAGTTGTATCTACAAGTGCTTCCTCAGCGTTTTTCTCACCTTTTATAACCGCGGTAATATTTGTAATTGATGAGATTGTTGCTGTAGTTACACCCGTGTTCGTTGCTGTATATTTACCAGCGTTATGACCAGTCTTTATCGCATTTCCGACTGAAGTTTGACTAAACTTTTTATCTATTAATGATTGTGTTTTGTTACCTTTCTCAATTGCTTTTTTCTTCGCTTTATCTGTTAACTTTAGGCCTGTCTTATTTAAGTAATCCTCGTCCGTAACCAGTTCCTCATTACTGCGACTGCGCTTGGCGTTATTGAATTTACGTGATACTGCTTCCATATTCACATCATCATTTGCAATGTTTTTTATATCATCGGTCTTCACCCAAGCATTATTTTTTTGACCATTAAATATCTTTTCAAGTGGAACTACATGGTCGCCCTCTGCCAAATGCTCCTGCCACTTATCACCAAACTTAAGTTTAGCCTCAGATTTTCTTAACACCAATTCCTTACCTGTGTATGGATCTGTATATTTCGCACCTTCCCCTAATGCTTTTAACTTAACCCCTTTTTTTGCACCGCCATTATCGAATTGGGCTCTGTTACCAGTATATTTATTTGGTTTGGCAAATGTTTTTGCGGTTTCATTAAGCTTTATGCCAACAGAGTTGGTCATAGAAACTCCAGTTGCTGTCTTAACAATAGTATCTTTTTCAGTATCAGAATCTTTTGTATTAGAACTATTCAAGTCATGCTCCAAAATCTTGGTCATTTTCTTTTCTTTTTTCTTTTTAAACAAGTTAAACATTTAGCATTTCTCCTTAATGAGCACCCTTTTAAGTACCTACATTATCCAATCACTATACTGTTTAATCTGTTCTGAAACTCTATATATTCATTAAGAGTAGATTCACAAGCCTTATCAAAGTCTTTAGGAATACCAAATACATCCATTGTGGATTGTATGAGCTCTCTTTCAGATGTATCATAGTTATTGTCAGACATTGCCAGTCCTATAACTTCGAAGATTATTATTTTTTTAGCCCGCATACCACACTCAGCATTAATTTCATTACGTATACTCTCAATCTCAAGATTAATTTTGTCTAACTCAAATTCTACTTGCATTTCATGGCAATAACTTTGCATCATGTCTTCTTCAATCTTGCTGTAATCACCATCAATAGCCGCTACATTATACGCTAAGCCCAAAAACAACTGTTTTTGACTGTTATTCAACATGGATAAGAACATATTATTTCCTCCTTATTATTTCCTCTTTAAGCAATCACATGCTTTATAGTTCTGACGATAGTATTCTTCTTTAACCATTAGTTTTTTGAAATGTTGTTCAAACATTTCCTCAACATTGCATATTTGAGGTCTTTTTTCATAAATTGAACATAGCCTTGAAGTATCTTCGTAGTATTTACAAGTTCCATCACCACGGTCCAGTGATTCATAAAGTGAAGACATATGAACATTCATACAACACTTACCACATTTATCGCACTTAAACATTCAGTAAACCTTTCCACTGATTATACATTTGACCAATCAATTTCAATTCTAACATAAAAATTGTATTGTTGGTAATGATTCCTATATATGTTATCTGACAATGATTTTCTACACTTGCACACAAAAAAGAGTCACCCAAATGGGCAACTCTTTAATTCACTGATTATAATTTAAAATCACAAAATACGATCTAGTTCTTCGATCTGTTTTAGTCTGGACGATCTGCTTGAGACCATATATCTATCATACTTTGCCATACCCCTTTGGTTTCATCTCTGAGCCAAGGGTCAAATGCATTAAGCTTTATCTTATTCTTTATTAAACTTTCTTGAAGATGATCAATAAGTCCGTAACTTAGTAATTCTTGTACTTCTCTGTCGCCTTCTTTTAAATATTTTTCGATAAGTGCAAACAACCACATAAAATTTTGTGTATCTTGTTTTTCCAAGGACTGTACAATCGCATCAGATATAATGTCGACACCGCTATATAGGTCTACTCTGTTTTTGTCACTCGCTCGGTGATCAGCATATGTATCCGGCAGATTGTGCATGAGTCCGGTTAGTACTTCATCCTTTTGGATCAAGACAATCACTCCCGTCTCTACTTTGCCGATACGCACACTACTATTATACTACGGATTTGAAGTTTTGTCATTATTCTGACAATTTGCACATCGACTAATAGTCCGCTCCAAAGGGTGGCGATTTGATTCCCAAACGTAATTGAAATACGTGTTTACGGTGTCTTCTGATACATCTGAAAGCTTATCTGGATTCCACTTGGGTTTTCTATCTTTGTCTACAAGCACCGATCGAACACCTTCGAAAAAGTCATGTCCCTTCATGAAGTTCATGCCCATGTTCAGCTCCATTTTAAAACACTCAAGCATGGACTTGTCTTGACCACGCTGTAACTGCTCCAGTGTTACCTTCAAAGATGTTGGTGATTTTCTCTTTAATGACTTCAGTGTATTTTCTGCCCAAACATCTCCACTTTTACCATGATTCTCTAAGGATTCAAACACCATCTCAACTGAGGCTTGTGAGAAATGTTCGTCTATGTTTTGGTGTAAGCGCTCTATTTCTGAGTCGTAAGGCAAAACGCTTCTAAAACTATCTAGAATAGATTCAATATCTTGTTCCGCTGTTTCTGCTGACCAGTCCCTATCTTTAATGGTAGCCACTAGAGTCTCCCATTCGGAACTCAGAATATAATAGTCTGAAACACCAATGTATAGGGTGTCTGCGCCATTAATGGTTGCTGATGTCAGTGCCAGGTATTTACCTATGTGACCAGGGACTTTGTTTAGGAAGTAACTCCCCCCTACGTCTGGGAAGAGTCCAATATTCATCTCTGGCATTGCCCACTTGGTTTTTTCTGTTACGATTCTGTACTTTGACCCAACAGAAATCCCGACCCCACCGCCCATAACAACACCGTTCATGTAGGAAAGAATGGGCTTATTATAGTCGTGCATCAGCATATTCATTTTGTATTCGGTTGAGAAAAATTCATAAGCATAAAGCTTAACACCAGCATTTTTAAGTTCATACAGCTGTCTTACATCTCCACCAGCGCAGTATCCTTTTTCACCCGAACCATAGATACACACCAGGGCAACTTCACGATCATCTTCCCACGCTTTTAAAATGTTATGAAGGGATTTGATCATGTCTAATGTTAAAGCATTAAGTGCCTTAGGACGGTTTAGTTCAATCCATCCTACACCCTTGTCTTTATAATGTACAACATGGTTTTGATTCATATGCCTGCCTCCATTTTATTAACCAAACAATGAGAGTAATACACCTGCTGAAACTGCTGACCCAATAACCCCAGCCACATTTGGACCCATTGCATGCATGAGTAGGAAGTTAGATGGATTCTCTTTTTGTCCAACCACTTGTGAAACCCGTGCAGCCATGGGAACTGCAGAAACGCCTGCGGAACCGATTAATGGATTTATCTTTCCACCAGACAGCTTGTTCATAAGTTTTGCAAGCAGTAAGCCAGCCGCTGTTCCTATGCCAAATGCTACGACACCAAGGCAGATAATAACCAAGGTTTCTAGCTTTAGAAACTGTTCAGCTGTAGCTGTTGCCCCAACTGTTAAACCTAGGAATATGGTGATAATGTTTATGAGGGCATTTTTAGCTGTGTCCTCAAGCCGTGCAACCACGCCCGATTCTTTGAACAGGTTGCCCAGCATCAGCATACCTACCAGTGTTCCCGCTGGTGGAACTATGAGTGTAACAAGCACGGTTACGATCACGGGAAATAGGAGTTTTTCTACTTTAGAAACCGGCCTAAGCTGGTCCATCTTTATCATACGTTCACTTTTAGTCGTCAGTGCTTTCATAATGGGTGGTTGAATGACAGGTACAAGCGCCATATAAGAATAGGCTGCAACTGCAATCGGACCCAGTAAATGTGGTGCCAACTTAGATGTAAGGAATATAGCTGTCGGTCCATCTGCACCACCAATAATTCCAATGGAAGCTGCTTCTTGGGCATTAAAAAGTCCAGATGATATTGCCCCAATAAAGGTGAAGAATATTCCAAACTGTGCCGCTGCACCTAAGAGTAATGCTCTTGGATTGGCTATAAGTGGACCAAAGTCTGTCATTGCACCTACACCCATAAATATGAGTGGCGGGAAGATCCCCAGTTTATTGCCCTGATACATATAGTGAAGCAGTCCACCAGGTTGGTCTAACTTATATGCTACGTCAGGAATCCCTTGCATGACGGCTGGGTCTACATGAATGTTTGGATACCCCGTTGTTTCAGGTGTGAGTTCTATCAATTTCATAAGGGGTTCTGCCATTAATCCAGCAAGAGGTAGATTGGTTAACAACATACCAAATGCGATTGGAACCAAAAGAAGTGGCTCAAATTCCTTTACAATGGCTAAATATAACAAGAGACATGAGACGGCTATCATGAGTAAGTTGCCCCACATCATATCTGAAAACAGTGCATAAAAACCTGTTGAACTCCAAAAGTCCATAATTGCCTGTATCATTTGTATCACTCCTTTCTTATTCTAAGTTTAGAATCTTTCTAAGTTTAGAATCGTTTCAATAATTCTAAATTATGTATTCCTATTCGTTCATGCCAATTAAGAGATCTCCCGAGTTTACCGATGCCCCTTTTGAAACTGGAATTGAGACTATTGTTCCTGAAGCTGTAGCCATTATTTCATTTTCCATTTTCATGGCTTCTAATATTAAGAGCACTTGACCCGCTACAACTTGGTCACCTTCTGAGACTTTAATGTCTAAAACGGTTCCTGGCATGGGTGCATTTACACCAGAGCTGGATTCATTAAGACTTGTCTGTGTTTGCTTAACAGCTTTTGTTTTTGCAGGTGCATTTGTTTTAGTATTTGCTTTAGTAATTGACTTAGTGGTCGCTTTAACTTCATGTAGTGGTGCAGACGGCTGACTGTTTGAAGTTAATTGTCCGGTCATAATTTCTTCCACACCTACGTCATACGATGTGTCATTCACTATTACATTAAATCTTCTCATTGTTTTCCCTCCAGTTATTGCTACTGATTTACATACGTGAATTCATTTGAGCGGTACGGCCCAGTCGACCCCACACAGGTGTATTGTCATGCACTCGAATAATCGATGTTATACGTACTTGAGACTGTGTCTGACCCATCATTTCTGAAATAGCAACTGCAATAGCTGCTACCACTGCTTCCGTGTCATCTGCATCTTCAGTATCATTTGTATCTTCAGTGTCATCTACTTCTTCAATCCTATCTTTTCGAATAGTCTGGGCTTGATGTATAGACATAAGCTCTTTCTTTTTCTTGGCTTCCGCATTTTTGACCAGTCTAGAATAAAAAGATGTAAGCGCCCATAATACAACCAGTGCTGAAAACGTGATCAACATTCCCAGTGCTGTTACAAATATAGAAGCGGTTATTTTTTCACCTAAACTGAGTTGCTCTATCAGTAATGGATCTTTGAACTGGTTCATGAGTTCTATAATATTCATAAACTTACCTCACATTTTGGCCATTGTCTTGTATCTGAATTTAATTTAATGTGCTTACAAAGGGATATTGCCATGTTTCTTAGTAGGTCTTTTCTCTCTTTTCCCTGCCAGCATGTCAAAGGCTTCAACCAGTCGAACACGGGTTTTAGCAGGTTCAATAATGTCGTCTACATAACCTCTTTCTGCCGCCTTGTACGGTGTGGCAAACTCTGAGGTATATTCTGCTACCTTCTTTGCACGGATCGCCTCAGCTTCTTTTGGTGTCTGGGCCTGTGTAATCTCTTTTCTGAAAATAATGTTTGCAGCCCCTTGAGGCCCCATAACTGCAATTTCAGCCGTTGGCCATGCCAAGACAATGTCAGCTCCTAGATGTTTTGAAGACATTGCAATGTATGCACCCCCATAAGCTTTTCTAGTAATTAGGGTCACCATGGGTACCGTTGCTTCAGAATATGCGTAGAGTATTTTAGCACCGTGACGAATTATGCCCCCATATTCTTGTTTGGTCCCTGGTAAAAATCCAGGTGTATCCACAATGGTGAGCAGTGGGATATTAAATGCATCACAAGTTCTTATGAATCTTGCAGCTTTATCTCCTGTGTCAACGTCCATACAGCCTGCAAGCACATTGGGCTGGTTTGCAATAATCCCTACAGACTCTCCACCAATACGGGCAAAACATGTAATAATATTTTTCGAGAATAAAGACTGGTATTCCATAACTTCACCATTGTCAACAATCTGTCGAATAATATCGAACATGTCATACGGCTTGTTTGGGTTATCAGGAATGATCTTGTTCAGATCAGGCAGTATCATATTTTCATTTTTATCAATGGCTAACTTAGGGGCACTTTCCAAATTGTTTGAAGGTAAGTAGCTTAATAGTCTCCGTATTTCCCTTATACACATGGCGTCATTGTCTGTAATAAATTGTGCAACACCACTGGTTGCATTGTGGGTATATGCACCCCCTAGTGCTTCTGCGCTTACATCTTCTCCGGTTACTGTTTTAATAACTTGTGGGCCTGTTATAAACATTTGAGAAGTTTTGTCCACCATAAAAACAAAGTCATTCAGTGCAGGTGAATAAACAGCGCCTCCAGCACAGGGGCCCATTATGGCTGTAATTTGAGGAATAACCCCTGAAGCCAAGGTGTTTCTGTAGAAGATGTCCCCATAACCTGCTAAAGCATCAATACCTTCTTGTATTCTGGCACCACCAGAATCATTTAACCCAACAACGGGTGCGCCTACTTTGATGGCACTGTCTAATACTTTGGATATTTTGTTGGCATGCATTTCACCAAGAGAACCTCCAACCACTGTAAAGTCTTGTGCAAAGGCATAAACAAGTCTTCCCTCGACCTGTCCATACCCTGTTATGACACCTTCAGCTTGAGCCTCTACGTCTTCCATACCAAAGTTTGTACACCTATGTGTTACAAAGGCATTGGTTTCTATAAAGGTAGATTCGTCAAATAACATATTTATACGTTCTCTAGCGGTTAATTTCCCTTTTGCATGTTGTTTTTTAACACGATCAGCACCACCGGCTTCATTTAGCTTCTGCCTACGGCTTTGTAACTGATTAAGCTTGTCTGTACTTACATTATTGATGGTCATTGCCTACCTCCATAAAGGAAAAGGAAAATCCATGGATTTTCCTCTTCCTCTTCATATTCTTTAAACACACACACAAATTGTATTCAGGTTTATTTGCCAATCATATTGTCGACAGCATACATAACGCGGTCGAAGATGCCAAGTGCGTCTTTAAGTTGTTCTTCATTAATCACCAGTGGTGGTGCAATAAAGATGATATTCTCATGGCTATATGTCCAGAAGCCTTCTGCCTTGAGCATGCCAAGGATCTTTTTCATTGTGCCTTCCGGGTCTTTACCATAAGGGACAAGGGCTTCTCTGGTTTCAAGGTCTTTTACAAGTTCAACCGCTGACCACAGTCCAATATAGCGCACCTCTCCTATAGATGGATGTTTGTCTTTAAGATCTTCAAGTTCTTTACCAAGAACCTTGCTCATATCTCTACAGTTTTCAACAATGTTTTCATCTTTATAGACATCAATTGTTGCAACTGCTGCTGCACATCCCAGTGGATGGGCACTATAAGTCAGGCCACAAGACAATACATTGTCATCAAAGTGGTTGGCCACTGACTCACTCACCATAACACCACCAAGTTGTGCATAACCACAGGTTACACCCTTTGCGAATGTGATAATATCTGGTTCTACATTCCAATTGTTAACGGCGAACCATTCACCTGTTCGTCCCCAACCTGACATAACTTCATCACAAACCATCATAATATCGAACTCTGTACAAAGGTCTCTGACGCCTTGCATCCAACCTTTAGGTGGAATGAGAACACCATTAGAACCCACAACAGATTCCTGGAAGATTGCAGCTATGTATTCTGGGCCTTCATAGAGGATCTGGTCACGTAACATGGTTAGGTAATAGTCTGTAACCTCTTCTTCTGTTTCAAATTTAATCGGTGCACGGTAGGCATATGGGCCAACAAACTTAACAAAACCCGACATTTGTGGTTCTGCTGCAAATCGGCGTGGTTCACCTGTTAGGTTGGCAGCACCATGTGTTGCACCATGGTAAGAGCGGTATGCTGAGAAAATTTTTGATTTTCCAGTCACCATACGTGCCATTTTAATGGCATTTTCGTTTGCTTCAGCCCCGCCACTTGTTAAGAAGACTTTTTTCATGTTGTCTGGTGCCACGTTTATGATTTTTTCAGCAGCTTCTGACCGCACATCGACTGCAAATGCAGGACCTGCAAAGGGCAGTCTTTCTGCTTGGTCTTGAATGGCCTTAATAACTTTTTTGTTGCCATGACCAATGTTCATATTTACAAGCTGAGAAGACATGTCATAAAAGCGTTTGCCTTCCTCATTCCAGAAATAGATGCCTTCTGCTTTGGTAATAACCTCTGGTTTCAATTTTGCTTGGGCACTCCAAGAGTGCATATTATATTTAAGTGATTTTTCACGAACGACTGACATGGTTAACCTCCTAATGTACTTTCCTAGGTATAAACTTTCCGAGTTATAAACTTTCCAAGTTTAAGACTTTCCTAACTTATGAGTTGGCTGCAATGACTTCTGGTCTAAACAGTTGCTCGTCTGTCGGCTCTGTTGAGGCAATCGGAGACGAAACGTATGTGTAGTTTAATAGGTCTTTCCAAGTCACATTGTGAGAGACACTGTTTCCACCCCAAGTTGAACAACCCAGTGACATTGTCATTGGCATACCATTGGTCCAAGCGCCACTGTTGGCAAGACATTGAGGTTGGTTGACCATGATTCTAGAAGCTTTTGCAACTTTGGCAAGTCTTAAAATTTGACCCTCTTGTGTTGTATGGATACCACATGAATGGCCCAGTCCTTGATAGTGCATAATATCATTGAGTGTATCTAGAGCTTCTTCAAAACGGTTGTATTTGTAGAGTGTCATAACAACAGAAAGTTTCTCACCTGAAAGTGGATATTCTCTGCCAATGCCTGACTCTTCAACTACAAAGAATTTTGTGTCTTTAGGCACTTTTAAACCGGCAATGGCTGCAAGTGTTTGTGGAGACTGTGCAACAATGTCTTTGTTGAGGTGTCCGTCAACCCACATGCCGTCTAGGAGCTTCTTTTTTTCATCCGAACCTTCTCGAATAATGTATGCGCCTTGCATTTCTATGCTATTAATAAAAGCATCATAACTATCTCTTTGAACAATACAGCTGTTCTCTGCTGAACAACTTGTTGCGTGATCAAATGTCTTTGAACGCATAATTAGGTTGGCCGTTTGATCTAAGTCTGTAGTACCATCAACAATTGTAACTGCATTACCTACACCAACACCAATTGCAGGCGTTCCTGAACTGTAGGCTGCTTTTACCATGCCTGTGCCACCTGTTGCTAAAATAAAATCGGCTTGGTTCATGAGCTCGTTGCTTACGTCAATAGATACTGAATCTGGGTCGATGGCAATAACGAGATCTTCTGGTGCGCCGTACTTTTTAAGTGTTTCTCGAACATTATCAATCACCATCATGTTTGTTTCTTTTGTACGTGGATGGGGTGCGATAATGATTGCATTTCTTGTTTTTACAGCTGAGGTTGCTTTAACAATGGGTGTTGCCTCTGGGTTTGTACAAGGCGCAAGGGCTGCAATAACGCCCATTGGTTTAGCAAGTGTGATCATGCCTTTTGTCTCGTCTACATCTACGACACCAACTGACTTTTGACCTTTCATGTCTCTTAGAGCACCTTTTGATTTGGTCATGATTTTGCCATACTTATGATCTACAACACCCATTTCTGATTCTTTAACCGTAAACTCAGCTAGTTTTTTCGCGAACTCAGGTCGCGTTGCATTAAAGACGATGGCTTCTGTAAGCTCGTCTACACGTGCTTGTGAAAATGATTCTGCGATTTGTTGTGCCTGACGTGCTCTCTCCATTAGTTCTGTAACATAATTAGCAGCCGTTTGATTCATGGTGTTGCCTCCTTTAAAGTTAGCTCAGCGATTATAAACCTTTATCTATACATGTTCCAAATTGAACTTTTATTGGTACACCTTTATATATCGCAAGCTCTATGCCAAGTTTTACAAACGGTGTTTTATTACTTAAAAGAATTTTCCTAAAGTGTGTATTTGCAACACTTTACATATGTTTTTATTTATAATTGACCCTCAAATTGCATTTTAAAATCTGCTCTAAATGAATTTTTTGCATAAAAAAACGATACATTTCTGTATCGAATTTTAAGGGTCTAATAGACTTAGACAGGAATTATGTAATTGATTGTGTAAATGAAGCCGTTTAAGGGCGATACATAAATAGATCGATTTTGATTCATTCGTGTATCATTTCTTTAGTTTGCCCTTAATCCACACCAACTTGCAGCAAGCTATAAATTATACTTACTCATTTTCCTTACAATGGTTGGCTGGCTTACGTTTAGGGCTTTTGCAACCGCTCTTGTGGTCTTGTGTTTTTCTAGGGCTTTTTTTATAACTTGTTTTTCAACCTTGTCCATGGTCTCTTGAAGTGAGGAGTCCGCGTCAATTAGGAAGTCCTGTTCATTGGGGGTCATATACTTTGGCATATTATGCTCCTGTATGATTTGTCCCTCTGATGTTATGACAAGTCGCTCAATCATATTTTCAAGTTCACGCACATTGCCTGGCCAGCTGTATTTGATCATCAATTCCATGGCATTAGAATGGAAGTTCTTATCTTCTTCGAATTTCTGATTGTATTTGTTGAGCAGCATCCGTGTCAGATTAAGAATATCATCTTCTCTTTCTCTAAGGGGCGGAATATGGATGGGAACCACATTCAGCCTATAGTAGAGATCTTCTCTAAAGGTACGCTGTGTCACCATTTTTTCCAGGTCTTTATTCGTAGCTGCCATGATTCTAACATCTACTGGAATGGTCCGCGATCCACCAATGCGCTGTATTTCTTTATCTTGAATAACTTGCAGTATTTTCACCTGTAAATGTAGGGGCATTTCACCAATTTCATCTAAGAATATGGTCCCTTTGTCTGCAAGCTCAAACATGCCTTTTTTTCCCGACTTTTTAGAGCCTGTGAATGCACCTTCTTCATAACCAAATAGCTCGGATTCTAAGAGGCTATCAGGTATTGCTCCACAATTTATTTTCACAAAAGGATTGTCTTTACGGCTGCCATAGGCGTGTGTAAACTTGGCAATCACACCTTTACCCACACCAGACTCACCCGTAATAAGTACGGTTGTTTCTAAACTGGATAGTTTTTTAGCAAGTTGGATGACACCCTTCATTTTTTTACTTTTAAAGATTAAGTTGTTGCTTGCTTGGTTGTTTTCTTTAAGCTCGTCTAACTCATGTTTCATGTTCTCAAGGGTATTCTTTAAACCCACCAGATCGGTAATGTCGCTGGACGTACTCACAATTTTAGCAATTTCATTGTTATCATCATAAATGGGGATTCCAGTGGTTAAAAGGTTTTTTCCGTATCTGTTGCTGTGCATAATGTTTACAGAATCATTTTGCTCGAGTACCAGTCGTGCCACCGAGGGTGAAAATATCCCACTCTTTTCTAATTCATATATATTTCTGCCCAATATATCTTTACGGTCTATTTTATAGAGTTCCTCACAGGCTTTGTTGATCCAAAGCGTGTCCCCTTGACCATCATCAATAAATACTGCTGTCTTTGTCGCATCTAAAATAATCTTCACTTCTTCTGATATTAACTTTGAATTATTGATATGCCCCACTCCTTTAAAAAAACGGTGTCTTTCTTGAATAATATTATTATACGCTTCAAGAAATCCACCGTCTATGTTTTATGCATTAATTCAGTTGTTTAATCTGTTTGCATTTCTTGAGTAACTATTCTCCACTGGCCTTACGTTGGTTATTCCCAGCCTGTCCTTCTAGTCTTGCCTGTTCTAAGTTATGTTTTAAATCTTTACCTAAGATCATATAGGTTCTGTCGTCTGTGGAAATCATATTTCTTGTTTTACTTGTCCCTACCCAGTTTGCTACACCAAGTAGTATCCAACCTGCAAACATAATGTATTCTGATGTTACAAGTGACCCTGGGCTTAGTGGGATGACAAGTGCACCTGTTACAACTATGGCACATAAGAATGCGATGACACCCATTTTCTTACCCCCTGGCATTGAATACGGTCTTTCAAAGCCTGGGGCATCGTTTCTAAGTTTATATGCTGAGATTGCAATAGCACACCATACAAGCATAAAGGCCAACGAACCAATGTTTAGGAATGGCGCTAAAAGAGGTTTACCAATAAATGGTCCCAGTATTGTAAGTGCACCAACAAAGTATGTTGCATATGTAGGTGTCTGGTATTTAGGATGAATTTCACCAAACTTACTTGGCATAAGATTGGCTCTACCAAGTGCAAATACAACACGTGTTGCTGCAACAAAGAATGCATTTAGTGTCGTTAAAAGACCAGCCATTGCACCCCATATTACGATTTGAGAAACGACTCTCCAGCCTTTAGAAACAGTAAACATTTGAGCCATTGGAAGGTCCAGCTTAACCATTTCAGACCATGGCATGATCATACTTACTGAGAATATTAGAATTACGTAGAATATTGTACCAGCTAGAATTGAGTATGTAAGTGTCTTTCCTAAGTCTTTCAAGCTAATACCTAAACTGCCTTCTTCAGCGGCTTGTGGAATTGTGTCAAAACCACAGTAGAAGAATGGTGTAATTGCCAGAACTGCAAAGAATCCTGCGACCCCACCGAACTTCATAATGCCATCGACTTCATAGGCTTTGGCAACCAGTGGGTAAAGGTTTTCTACTTCACCAAACAAGAGACCCAGTGTTAAGAAGATTGCAAAACACGTTAACATGAATTTTGTTAAAACGGTTTGAATTTTAGCTGCTTTTTTAATACCTGTAAAATTGTAATATATAATTCCAACTGCTAGGATCATTTCAACTGCAAACTGCGGGAAGTATATGACATAGTCAACAACTGTATACATGGGCATCGTTTTAAAGAATGGAAATACAACACCGAGTAAACTTCCGATTGCGACCACTTCCCAAGGACAAAGGATTGCATAAGCTAGAATTAACATCCAACCTGTTGCATAGGCCAGCTTTGTGCCATGTGAGGCGTATGTAAATGCAAGTTCTCCACCAGCTACCGGAATGGAAGCTGTGAGTTCAGAATAACATAAGCCAATCGGGATTAAGAAAATACCACCCACTAAGAATGCCAATGCGGTTCCCAGTGGTCCTGCTTTTTCAATGTTACCTGCCATTACCACAAACCAGGCTGCCCCCAACATTGCGCCTAGCCCTAGTGTGAAATAATCAAATACACGCATTTCTTTTGCAAGTTCTGCTCGTTTCAGTTTACTACCCATGAGGATTCCCCTTTCATCACCTTGTAATTTACTGTCTACATCACTCTAGAAATGACTCCTTTCTTATTTTTAAAACGCCACTCTTAAGAACGCAAAAAAACCAGCACAAAAAGTAAATACTTTTTGGCTGGTTTATTTTAAGCGAACAATGTTCTTCTCTTAAAATCCTGTTACCAGAGATTTTAGATTAAGTTTTCAGTATGCCTTGTTCAGGCAGTATATTTTATACAGTAAAGTAATATCCTCGGCGCATGCCTATATATTAAACGTTATCACTGTATAATTACATCTTACCTTATATTAGAAAAATTGTAAAGTTTAATTAATTGTCAAACTTAAATTATCTAGGTCAAGCTGAGCGTTTGGAACCATTCCGCTAATCTCAACTTTACGGCCCAAGACCTCTGAAATCAAACTTTCAATATTATTCTGTTGGATAGAGTAGTATAACTTTCGGTTCATTTCTACATACTTAATATTGGTGCGGTTTTCCATTAAACTTTTCTCCAGTGAGGTTAAAACCTCAAAGGCTTTGATCTCAATGGTGTTTCCACTAATAAATACAGACACATCAACCGGACCTTTTCCTGTAGATTTTTTCAGCATATGGGAGAATTTTTTTCTAATTGATAACTCATATTCTTTCTTTTGAGCACTCTCAAATGCTACCTGTGTTCCGCCACGCTTCACTGCTTTTAGGGTAATATCTTCAAGTGCTGCATTCAAATCATCTGCATTTAAGGGTTTTATTAAATACTTATCGATCCCTACATCTACAGTTTTGAGGATAGAATCTGTGTCTCCAATTGCAGTGGTTATAATTATGAAACAAGAGGAATCACGTTTTCGAATTTCCTTAATCAGTTCCAGTCCACCCATCACCGGCATAATCAAGTCTGCAATAACGATATCTGGCTTGTGGAGGTCAAACAGGTCTAGACCATGGGCCCCATTTTCAGCTGTGATCAGCTTTCCAACCTGTCTTTTTAACAACTTTGCCATTTGTTTTCTTGTAAAATCTTCATCTTCAACATACAAAAGCTTTAAATTTTGTAATACCGATTTGTCATCCATTAACCCACCCTATTCACTGGAATCCTAATTTGGAACATGACACCATGATCCACATTCAAACACACGATCTGCCCATTCATATGTTTTTCAATAATCATCTTTGACATGTAGAGCCCAATGCCTGTTCCCTTCTCTTCACTTTTGGTTGTAAAATATGGTTCAAACAAATTTTCGAGTACCTCAGTTTTTATATGATTGCCATTGTTAAAGATTTCAATAACAGCATGTGCCTTTGTGTCGTAGGATTTTATATGAATATGTCTGCCCACTTCTTGGTTGAGCATCATGGCATCCTTGGCATTGTCCAGGATATTGAACAAGACCTGGGTAAACTCATTGGAATACCCAACTATAGATGTCATACACTTTAGCTCAGTGTCTATATTTATATTGTTGAGTTTTACACTTTCTTCAATCAACTCAATGGCAAAATTCACACTCTGATTCAGTGAAAACGACTCCCTTGTATTGTTAGGATTAAAAAAGTACCTGAAGTCGTCAATGGTTTGTGCCATCTGTTGGATGATCTTATTGCTGTCCATGACGGATTCATTAATCTCAGATTCTGATAATTCATTGTAATCACTGGCTTGTTTTAAATTTGCCAGAATCAAACTGAGGTTATTGAGGGGCTGTTTCCACTGATGTGTGATTAAACCAATCATTTGACCCATTTTGGCAAGCCTGGACTGATAAACAATTACAGCATCCTTCTTACGATTCTCCTCAACTTCCTCTTTAACAATTTTTCTAAGGTTGTTGTTCATTTTACGGAGTTTCTTTAGGGTTTCTTTTCTTTCTGTGATGTCATGATTTAGTATTTGAACGTTGGCGATTTTCCCATCCTTGTTGTATACCAAATTTCCACTTTGATATACCCAGACCTCACTATTTGTAGATGTGATATACCTAAACTCGATTCCAACAGTGTCTCCATTCCACATTCGGTTGAGCGCTTTTTTAAAATAACTCTGGTCTTTGGGATGTATTAGCTCCATAAACTCATCTATCTTGTACTCTGTTTTATTTGCCTCTAATTTAAGGATTGAACGCATAATATCAGAAACTACAAAGGTTCCGTTTTCAACGTCCCATTCCCAGGTCCATATCTGTGCCAGTTTTTGCGCCTGTAAAAAACTCACCTCTGTGTTTACCAGCTTCTTTTCGATTTCTTCTTTACTTCGTGCTTCGTTCTCAGCTATTTTGGCAAAGTTCTCCAGCGCTGAAGCCACCTGCATGGAAGCATTCTGAGTCTGCTCTTTTATTTGGTCTAAAAAGGCCATGTCTGCATGTTCAATTTCTTTGGTATTTTCAACCTTGCCCATTAAATCCAAAATAACATTCTGCATTGAATCCACTGCCTTAATAAATGAGCCCAAGTCGTCGTTTCGACTGAGTAACTCGTCTGGGATTTCCATAGAATAGTCCCCAGATTCAATCCGTTGAAGTTGCTTGGCAGCACTTATTAGGGGTGTAGAAAACTGTGTTGAAAAGTAGTAGGCGATGATTGCAAATACAATGGTCAGACCTGTGGCTAAAACTACAATCAGCTTGCCCAGTCTGTTTATACTTTGAGTAATTTCATCCTTTTCAATTAGTGAAATATACTTCCATCCGGTCAGGTCTGATGTGAATATATCCGCAACATACGTTTTATGATCCATTGTGATTTCTCTGCTTTTAATCTGACCTGTTTCTAAACCACTCATTTGAGAGATGTTTGTAAAATTAAGTTCAGGATTCTTAGGGTGCGCCAGTATGGTGCCGTCTGAGTCCGTAAGTATAACAAAGCCATTCTGCCCAATCTTCTTGGTTTTGATCAACTCTGACAAGCCATCTAGACTGACATCAACGGCCTGAATGCCTACAACTTGGCCAATAGGGTCCTTTACAATTTTCCCTGTGGTGATCACAGCAAGATCGTTGGTAGCAACGGCATGATAAGCGCTGGTAACAATGCTATCCTCTGACTGTGACATGATCTCTTCATACCATTTGCGTTTTCGTGGGTCATATTGCCGTTCCAGCTTGCTTTCTGGCCACTGGATATAACCGCCGTCTTCAGTGCCGATATAAACACAAACCACTTCACTATGGGTCAGTGCATATGATTTGTAGAGTTCATAGATTTCAGATTCTATACCACTGTTTTGAGATGGTGTCATTGGAATATAACCTGAAGCATCAAGCTTTTTATCCATGTATTTTGTAATGGTTTCATCTGCACTGCTTACACTTTCATTCAGTGCAAGAAATGCACAGTCCTGATAGAGGCCCTTAAGGTACATGGTAATGTAATCATCGATTTGGCTCACCTGATGTCTTGCAGAAACAATATAGTTTTCTTCTATTTCCTTTTCAGAGGAAGCATATACCATAAAACTCAAAGTTATAATTGGAAGAATTATAGTAATCAGAAAAGCCACCATCATTCTATTTTTTGAACTCTTTAGCAATTTCCTTTTTTCACCCACACACAATCCCCCTACAAAACCCTTTAATTTGTTTATCTTTTATTAACCGATTCATATATGTATCAACTTTATTGAATCAAAACTTAATTGACCTAAATCTTGTTTTGTTAATGAATCGACTTGACATGCGTCCTATCAAGACTTGTATGATCATTAAAATAAACATTTCAAGCGTGATACATTATCGTATCGACGATCCATTTCTGTATCGATTTCCTATATTTGCCTCTCCCCAGTGCATATATATCAAATAAACCCAGCAATACTCAGCTTTTATCTACTTTGATATTCGAATTTCTTATGCTAACCCATCGAATATGTACATTACAATATTTGTTTTGATCGAATATTGGCATTGATATTGCACTATATAAGCTGAATTCTAATCATTTCTTCATTCAAACGCATTAAGTTTGATAAGTATATTTATTGCAAGAATCATACCTATTTGCCTTGTTTAAAGAAGAAAAAACGAATACCGAAGAATAAAAAGGAGTCAACATGATCACAAATGAAAATCTTATACCCATTAAAAAGTTTCACCCGATTCAACTTAAAGTCTTCTTTACCATGACAACGCTTTACACATTTTATTTTGCAGTAAACTACAATTTAGGCCCTGCAACTAAGTACATTCAAGATGCCTTTAACATATCGAGTCAGCGTTTTGGCATACTCTTTACTGTCTTTACAATTATTTTTGCACTGGGTCAATTTGTTGCTGGCTACCTAGGTGACCGTTTCAGCCCTAAAAAAATGATGCTGATTGGTGCTACCGGAGGTATAATTTCCAACTTTCTATTTGGTATGTCTGGGAGTCTGACCTACTTCACTCTGTTCTGGGGACTAAATGCCCTCTTTTTATCATTTGGATGGTCTCCTGGCTGTAGCATTTTATTTAATTGGCTCCCTGAAAGTAAATGGGGTACATTTATGGGGATCTATAATGCCTTTTCCTTTATGGGAGGCGTCATTGTTTACCCCTTAGCAGGATTTGCAATTACCCACTTTGGATGGCGTGCAGCATTCTTTATACCACCGGTACTGCTCTTATTATGGACTTTGGTATTTTCAAAGAATGTAACCGATGCACCTGAGGATCTTGGTTTTGAGGTAGAATGGAAAACGCATAAAACAGGTCGTAAAGACAAGAGTCAGAATCAGGGTCAAAATAAGAGTGAAAATGATCAAGCCGCCATTGGTCTTAATGACTATTTAAAGGTGCTCAAACATCCAACCATGAACCTTATATATGTGAGTGCAATCTGTAGTCAATTCGTACGTTGGGGGCTTGTAAACTGGGTTGTTAAAATCCTCATTGAGCCTGTTTCAAGTGGAGGCTATGGACTGAGTTTGGTTCTTTCAGCAGCCATCGCCTCTGCTATGCATTGGGGAGGTGCATTTTTCTCAATTTTAATGGGCTATATTTCAGATGTTGTCTTTAAAGGACAACGGTGGCAGGTTATTTTTACTGGATTTTTAGTCAGTGGATTCACGCTACTCATCATGTACAGATACAATTCGAATATAATGTCGGTCAAATATGGCCTTCAACTTCTTGTATTAATTCTCTTTGTTGCTGGAGGTTGCATACAAGGACTACAAGCACCCATATTTAACTTACCTGGCGACATCCTTGGCAGTCGTCTTGGTGGAACTGGGGTTGGCATAACCAACGGATGGTCTTATATAGGTGCCTCTTTATCAGGCATTGCCCTGGGTTGGCTACTGGACAGCTACGGACTTATGAGTGGCATATTGCTGATGGCTTTTGTTTCTATTATAGGGGCTGTATTTATATTGATTGTTAGACGATAAAAAAATAATATAAAAAGACCAGGACAAAAAAGATAAATGTCCTGGTCTTGCTATAAATCTTAACTCTTATTTATTGTTCCAATTTTCTTTAAACAATACCACTTGTGCTGTCAGAATCAACCAGTGTTTGACGAATAGACTTAATTGCATTGGTAATTTGGGCCGCAGTTTCAGGCTTGTTCATTGTGTAAATGTGAACACCATCAATACCCCAGCTTAGTAGGTCAACAATCTGCTCAATGGCATAAGCCGTTCCCGCTTCTTTTAGAGCCTTTGGGTCATGCTCGTAGCGGTTTAGAATTCTAAGGAATTTCTTAGGCAGTGTACATCCTGACAGCTGCTGAATTCTTAAGATCTGTGACTTACTCAGAACAGGTAGAATACCCGCAATGATTGGAACATCAATACCATGTGACTTACATTTGTCTGCAAATCTATAGAAGATCTCATTGTCAAAGAATAGCTGTGTAATGAGGAAGTCCAGACCTAGTGAAGCTTTGCGTTTTAAGTTCCAAATATCTTCATCAAATGACGTGGCATCCAGATGGCCTTCAGGGTAACAGGCACCCCCGATTGAAAAAGCTCCATCTTCTTGGATGTGTTTTACCAGGTCTGAAGCATACTGGAAGTCATTTGGCAGCTGAGCTGTTGGAATGTCGTGTGGAATATCTCCCCTTAGTGCCAGTATATTTTCGATCCCTCTGTTTTTTAGTTCAGCCAACGTTTCGTTTACCTCTTTTGTTGTTGACGTAACACATGTAAGGTGGGCAATCGTTTCAATATCAAACTCAGTTTTAATTCTTGATGCAATTTCAATGGTTGTATCTTTTGAAGTACCACCAGCACCATAAGTTACTGAGATAAAGTCAGGGTCTAGTGGCTTCAGAGCTTCAATAGTTTTAAAAATGCCTTCTATGTCCATGTCTCTTTTAGGAGGGAAAACTTCAAATGATATTGTTGGATTCTTCTCTTGTAGTATTTGTTTGATTTTCATATGTGTTACATCCTTTCGTTACGATTCCTTTTCTTTTTTTTACGGAATCTTCTCATACCCTAATCTACTTTGTTGTTAACATAACTCTATTTGTCCCCAAGCACCAATCTTCTCACCCACAATAATGAGAATGCCATCAATGCCCTTAATCTCTTTACCAAAATTAATAGCTGTTTCTATTTCATTTGCTGATTTCACAAGATTTCCAATGGATGTTGCTGTTGCATCTGCAAGGAGTGTGTTTTTACTAATCACAACCACAGCGTCCGCATTCCCATAACTTAAGGAGTGACCCACAGTGCCTGAAGATGTGCATATACCACACGGTGTCATTTCAGGCTTGATTTTCAGTGCGATCTTTTCGTTTAAGACCGATTGCCCTGCATGAACCAGGATTCTTCTTTCGACAGCGCTGTTTAAGTAAATATCGCCACCGTTTTCGATGAATATGTCTGTGACACCTTGGCAAGATGCCTCTAACGTTTTGCCCACATACTCTGAAACAGCTCCTGCCACAGCGGCCATTGGGCCAACATTTGCTTTACTGGAGGCTTGAGCCATCCTTCTAACAATTTCTGGTGCATCTTTTTTTGTTTCTAAAGGTTCTAAGGATGTTTCAAACGCCGGATGTTTCTTAATATATGACTGTAGGTCTTGTCGAATTTTTTTTAACACTTGTTCTGCTTTATCAACAAGCGGCACATTGGAATAGATCTGAAGGTCTGATTCGTTTTGAATCAAGGTTTGTTCTATCAGTTCATGGCCCTGTGTTTTGTCTCTATAAAGCCGTTCTTCATAATTAAAAGACACTCATGTCCACCTCATTTGTTATGGCCTGTAAAGGACATGCTTGGATACATAAGTTACAGCCCACACAGCGGTTGTCATCAAATTCAAGTTGCCACTGGGTTTCGTGTCCAATTCGAAGTGCTTTTGATCCACAAACCGTTGTACATAGACCACAGTCTACACATTTGTCTTCTAATCTATGGATGGTGCTTTTAACAAAATCTGCTTCAATGCCAACCTCTTCTAGATAAACGATGGCCTGGCTAATTTTTTCTGAATCCCCTTCAACCTCTGCAAGCATATGGCCCTGTAGATTAATGTCAATGGATGCCTTTAGAATGTTCACGCGAAGATTGTAGTCTGCAATAAGCTTATAAACCACCGGCTCTTGTGATTGTGTTGCTGGGAAGTTGATTAAAAATTTAGTTTTCATGATTATGCCTCCACGCTCGTGTCTTTTAATGGTCCAACAACAGATTTTGATGGAAGCATTTCAATTGGTTTCTGTAGTTCAAATCTACCTTCTGCAATTTCTGCTTTGAGTAGGTCTGCAATTTCTCTTGATCTAACAAGACTTGTAATCGGTGCTGTTTTAACTTTCTTTCCGTTGATCTCTATTTGACCTGATTTTAGTTGAGCATAACTGACACGGTTTAGGACTGGTTTTGGTCCTTTTGAAACTGAATAGTCAATTACGTTTGTATAAATCTCTTCGTCCTTAACTGCACAAGCTTGAAGGATGTCTGTGTTGAGTACAGGAATTGGTATGCCAACGCCTACATACATGGTACATCCGTAGTTTTTAAAGACGCCTGGGCGAATGTACTTGGTGTCCATTGCCTTTAGGTCACCAATCAGTGCCAGGGTGCCTCCTGTTCCTTTTGGAATGTCATTGGTGTCTCGTTCAGCTGCTGAGTTAAACTGTGTTCCCCTCCAGCTTACGTAACCTGTTGCACCACCAATGAAAATACGTGTGCCTACGCCTATTGTTCTATACAAAGGATCATTAAGCAGTGGGCTAAGCTGGCCTGATGTTGAGTAAGTGACGTTACCATACTTGGCTTTGAGTGGTCCCATGTATGTGTAAATGGTGTCGTTTGACCCGTTCACAGCTGCATTGTAATTCTGATAACAGTTTCTTGGATTAAACAGATAAGCTTCGTTTAAGGATTCCAGTTTTACTTTTGCCTCAACCTTCTTATTTGGGTAACAATCAGTGCCTTTGCCTGATGCATTGAGGAATACTGATTTTCCATCAATCAAATCACAAATGACATGTGCCCCACCATAATCATAACCTTCTGATCTAGATTCTTGGGTTGCGCCAATGTATGTGTCTACTGCTGCAAGCCCACCATAGGCTTCAACATCGTTCAAATGTATTTTCTCCATTCGAATGGCTGGACTCGTATGACCCAAGTTTAAAAATGCACCCGATGAACACATTGGGCCAAAGGTTGCTGTTGTCACAACATCTACTTTTTTTGCCGCTTCTTCAATACCAATTTCATCAACAATATCAATAATTTCTTCTGCTGTTACGACGACTGCATTGCCTGATCTAATACGTTCGTTAATTTCTTCGTATGTTTTTGACATGTTACGACCTCCACGATTGAGTTATGAATAATTGATTGACTTAGGAAGTTTGAAATGTATAAAAATAAGCCCATCGGTTGATGGGCTTATTTAAGCATACTCATCTTCCGGAATTCTCCGCTGGATTTAGCACCTTGCCAATGAATGCAGGTTGCCGGACGTCATAGGGCCAGTCCCTCAGTCTCTCTGGATAAGTTAATTATTAAGTTAAATAAAAATAAGTTTAAGGTTCTCGCATCATTTCAATGAAAACTCGAGAATAGAATGTTTTTAGCAAGTAGAATTTCTGTTAGACAAGGCGCGGGATATTTAGATGTTTTGAGCTTGCTTCAAGCAAGTGATAAATATCTAAATTTCCCAGCAACGCAGTATTACAGGAATTATGCTGCTAAAAAAATCCTTCCGGACAATGAGTCGGAAGGATTTGTATGAGTTAAATTAAGTTTAATCTCATCTTCCGGTTTTCACCGCTGGATTTAGCACCTTGCCAATGAATGCAGGTTGCCGGACGTCATAGGGCCAGTCCCTCGGTCGCTCTTAATGAGTACAAGAATATTTATTTGAAACCTAGTATATTAATTCTAGGGTTTAAAGTCAAGCAATTTTCTGAAAATAATTTCAACTAGGTAAATTTGTTGATATATGCAAAATTCTTAGATGGTCTTTTTACTAAAATATTTGCTAAGATCTTAAGAACAAAGACAGGCTTAAAATTAGCATATAAACGATCATTAATGTCATCAAAATGTTTGTCTTATTTATTTTCTGATACACCGAACGGTCGCGTTCTAGTGCACCTTGTCCTGCTTCTCTATACTTACGATTGAGACTTTCAATTTCAAGCTGCATGTCATACATTTTTGTTTCAAGTCGATCTATCGCAGATGACTGTTCAATATCTTTTATGGTTTTACTGATCAGCTCTTCTTTTATTTTTAAGAGACTTTGCGTTTGCTTTTCATCAATGTCCCCTTTTTGGGCTAAGACACTTTCCAACTTTTCTAGAACCTGCGACTGCTCAATATCTATCAATGTTTTTTCAACAAATGCTTTTCTAATTTGGTCAATGAGTTCTGATTGTTCATTGTCTAAACTAGCCTTTTCACTGAGTTGAGCCTCTAGGGTATCAATCAGTTCCGATTGTTGTGCATCCAGGGCTTCATTAACTTCTAAATTGGACTGGAGCGAATGAATCATGTCCCTATTCTTTTCACTGACCTCTTGTTGTCTTAAAATGTCTATTTTGATCTCAGTAAGCATTTTTTTCTGCTTGCTTTCACCAATGTCCATACCTCTAGAAGACAAGTAAACTTCATGGATATAAGACTGAGCCAGAAGAATGTCTTTTTGTGTTTCACTGGTTGCCGATTTTTCCAAATGGGATGCTATAACACCTAAAGAATCTGAGTCATTCATAAATACAGATATTACTTTTTCAACAACGTCTAAAATACAGTCTGGAGATGAGTTGTTTGGGTCTATACAGGTGTCTAGTGAAGCTACAAGATCCCTGTGTGGTCCTGTTTGTAGCCAATTGACATCTTTAATATTTGTAATGAACTCAACAAGTGCTTCTCCTACCTTTTCAGGTTTCATATGATAATTGTCTTTTATTATATTATATGTACTCTTCATACTTATCCCCCAACAAGTTCATAGAGTTCTAGTGGTTTCGAAATTATATTATTACTGTTTCATTATATCAAAATCTATATTCAAATTAGATTAACATTTGATAAAATCGACGTTTGTTAAACTATTAACTTATTTTAGGGAATAAATATTATTTTTCAAGATTCCTGATTGAAATACGTATATTGCAAACACATTTTTTGCCTTCTACCATAAAAATACATATGGGTTTTTGATCGTATTCTATGTCCTATACAACCACTAGGATTGATGTCATTTTAGCTCATGAATATTTTCTTTCCTTTTTTTGATAAAACAGTTGTTTTGTATACAAGTATATGTTACTATAAAGGCGAAACACATCGTTAAACTAATAACAAGCGCAGGAGGTTCTAATGAATAGAAGTAAAGTTGCTTACCTTCTCTTGGCCATGACTATATTGTCAGTTGTTTGGTATTTTTCAACGATCTAGATTTCACACCATTACTTGTTGATAACGTTCTTTAGGACGTTTCATAATACCCCAATTTCTCAATACATGCTCCAGTAAAGCATAGAAAGACCGGCTTCCCCAGCTGGTCTTTCAACCGTAAAGATTACTTAATTGTGAGAGAAACTTTTGTATCTCATGTACATATTTTTTTAAACTCCGTCATCAGTTTATGACGGAGATTTTTTTATTGAAAAATACTTCAAAACAAGATAAGATAACGAGTGGGTCAAAATCACATTAAATTAGTAGGATAATCTGCAATGCCCAGTTTTACTGCAGAACAAGGAGGAAACAATGTCTAACATTTCTGGTAGCGGCTGTGAAATTTTCATACCTGAAAACGAACGCCAATCGCTCCGCGATATAGAAAAAAGTATTATTAAGAAGTTCCGTCGTGGTACATGGACACAGTTTATTAAAGCCATTAAAGAGTATGACTTGATTCAAGATGGTGATAAGATAGCCGTTGCAATTTCAGGTGGTAAAGACAGTCTGCTTCTTGCAAAGCTCTTCCAAGAACTTAACCGCCACGGGATGAAGAACTTTGAACTGGAATTCATTTCAATGGATCCTGGTTTTAACAAAGCCAATAGAGATTTACTTGAAGAACACTGCGAATACCTGGGTATCCCAGTGAAAATATTTGATAAAAAGATCTTTGAAGTTGTAGATGACATAGCCAATAACTATCCATGTTACCTTTGTGCACGCATGCGCCGTGGTGCATTATATGCTTATGCGCAAGAGCTTGGGTGTAACAAGGTTGCCCTGGGTCACCACTTTGACGATGTCATAGAAACGGTTATGATGAATGTACTTTGTGCGGGTAAGTTTATGACTATGATGCCTAAACTAAAGTCGTCAAACTTTGAAAATATGGAACTGATCCGTCCCCTCTACTACCTTAGAGAAAAGGATATTAAGAAATGGGCTTCATGGAATGGCCTAAACCCAATGGACTGCGGTTGTTCTGTTGCAGCTAAGAAAACGTCTTCTAAACGTCGTGAGGTTAAAGAATTAATTCAAACCCTTGGTACGTCTTTTAAAGATGTTGAGAAGTCTATCTTCCACTCCGCTAAGAATGTTCACCTAGACGCTGTAATTGGTTGGTCAACTGATGGTGAGAAACATACGTTCTTAGATGAATATTATGAGGACTAGTTTTATAATTCCACGTAAACTGAGCTAAAACCAAAAACGATAACACACAAATAGACTGTACACGATAAATGTATACAGTCTATTTTTTTTATTTTTAAAAGTTAAACCTGCTCTTTACACTTATTTACGAAATCCACAAACAAGTCAGCACACATTGGGTGGTCCCTGACCATCATCTCAGGATGCCACTGGATTCCTACAACATATCTGTTTGATTTAAACTCGATAGCTTCAACCGTATTGTCTTCTGCCCGCATTGTGACTTGAAGCCCCTCTCCCACTCTACTGATGGTTTGATGGTGGAAGCTGTTCACAGGAATCTCATCTTTTTTGAAAACACCATACAATCGAGATTCTTTTGTAACTTCAGCTGTATGTGTTGGTTTATGTTTCGGTGCATCTTTATTTACATGGTCTAATTGAACCCATGTCTGACTCTCTGAGTTCGTAGAATTGTTCTTAAACTCCTCAAACTGATACTTTAAATCTTGGTAAAGTGAACCACCGAGAGCTACGTTTAAAAGCTGGCACCCTCTACAAATTCCAAGGACAGGCAGTCGCGTTCGTTTCAGTGTATACTCCAGCAAGGCCATTTCAAAACTGTCACGCCTAACAACTATTTTACCTAGCTCCTCTACAGCTTCTTCTCCAAAATAAGATGGATCCAGATCATTGCCACCTGAAAAGAGAATTCCGTCTAATTTTTGTGCTATAGCTTCTATGTTTTCTATGCTATTTAGATTTGGGAGTATAATAGGTATACCACCCGCTTGTTCTATTGCATATATATAGTCCTCAGCAATGAGTTCCCATTCCTGATTTTTTGCTCCTATTTTCTCATCTGTACCGAACTTGTCACTGGTTGAGTAATTGGCTGTAATGCCTATTAAAGGTTTCATCAATACCTCCATTTTGAGTTAATTTTGAGTTGTCTTGAGTTGAATACCATTCACTTTACTTTTATTTCCTATTTTATCATATTTTTTATCATTATTTTCAACCCTTACACACTCTTAAACTAATACTTCCCAAAGTCCTCATCGTCAAGTCGAATACTTTGATACTGTACATTCTCCATTTGACTGATTTCCTGATTGTTTTCTTGATTCACGCTTTGTCTTGGCAGGCCATGTTGAGCAAGTCTACGATCAACCTGACGCACAGCTTTGACTCTTTTCAAATTATAAGCATCAATCATTTCTTGAAGTGCATCTGCCTGTGCAGACATTTCTTCACTGGCTGCAGCACTTTCCTCAGAGTTTGCTGCATTGCCCTGGGTAACAATTGAAACCTGGTCTACACCTTCATCAATTTGTTCAATCATTTCAGATTGCTGATGAGAGGCTTGTGAGATCTCTTCAATGATCTGACTGGTTGCCGTTGTACCTTCAAGAATCTCATCAAGTATTTTTGAAGTTTCACTTGCGAAGCTTGTTCCCAAATCGACTTTACTAATAGAATCCTCAATAAGTCTGGTTGTTTCTTTGGCAGCGTTGGCACTTCTTGCTGCAAGGTTCCTCACTTCCTCAGCAACCACAGCGAACCCTTTGCCGTGTTCTCCGGCTCTAGCAGCTTCAACAGCAGCGTTAAGCGCCAAAATATTGGTTTGGAATGCAATATCATCAATAACCTTAATAATGCTTGCTATACTTGAAGATGCTGAACTGATGTCCTCCATGGCATCCAACATCCCATGCATTTTATCATTGCCTTTTACAACTGTAAGTTCAACGTTTTTACTTAAGTCTGTTGCTGTTTTGGCATGGCTGGCATTTTGTTTTGTTTGCTCAGAGAGTTTCGTCATAGATGCGTTGATCTGCTCCAAGGCACCTGCTTGTTCAGTTGACCCTTGTGAGAGTTCCTGAGCACCCTGAGCCACTTGAGTCGCACCAACTGCAACCTGTTTAGCGGATGATCCGAAATCACCTAACATGGTATTCAAATCGATCACGATCCCATTGATGGCGTGTTTCATTTGATTAAAGTCCCCCAAATAGTCACGGTCAATTCCAACATCTAGGTTTTTATTAGAAACTGATTTAAGAATGGCTGATATTTCATCAATATACGACGCAATGGTCATTGAGGTGTTATTCAAACTTTCAAATATTCTATTGAAGTTGTTAGCAATTTTTTCAGTGTCACTATCATAGGTATCAACCTTACTTACCATCTTTAAACTGCCCATTTTAAAGGCGTCTAAATTCTTAATCAGTTTTTCTACCTCATTGTCCTGATACGCATTTCTCTTTTCTTGAAGTCTCTTATTGTTAATAACTTCAGTTTGGTCCACAACAAATTCAAAGGCACCAACAACCTCATGTTCAGAGTTTCTTAACGGAATACCTTCATAGGCAATTTCAAGTTCTAAGCTGTTGGGACGCGCTGTTGTTTCACTCTTGGCATTTCTATTTTCACGCATGGCCCTACCACATGCGCAATGATCTGTTTTACAATCCTCCGTCTTAAACAGATCATAACACTTAGAACTCAGTGCAGCTTCTTTATTCACACCCAGCACACTCAGCCCAGCGCTGTTCATATACTCAACATTGAACTCTGTGTCTATGGTCATGAAAACAGCTGGCATGTTGCGCACATGTCCCTCAAGCGTTGTCACTATACTGTTAATACCTGACGCAATTGTCTTCCATCCACCTGAGTACACCTCAGTACTGATCTGTGAATCAAGTTTTCCTGTTCTAATCTTTTCATCAAGCTCTGAAGATGCAGTCACAACTGAATTGATAGAATCGATAATGTGATTTAATGACCTTGATAAATCTCCGATCTCGTCTTTAGACTCTGTATTCAGTTCTACATTTAAAGCCCCGCTTGCAACCCTGTCTGCAGCTCGGTTTAGTTTTTTCATTGGCTTGCCTATAAAATAAGACATGATAAATGAAAAAACTATAATCAAAATTATAATAGGAATGACGATCTTAAATACTTCTACATACATACTTGCCTGGATTGCCTGGATATCTGTAGTATATAATCCTGTTCCAATAATCCATCCCCAGGGTTCAAAGCCTTCTACATAAGATATTTTAGGCTGTGGAGTATCTGAACCAGACTTGACCCATTTATACCTGAGTAATCCCTTACCATTTTCTTTGACAAGGCTTGTCATCTCTTCAAAAATGCGAATGCCGTCCGCATCTTCATAGCCACTCATATCAGCACCAATAAGCTCTTTGTTAACAGGATGCATCACCATTTCTGACTTATAATCATTGATCCAAAAGTATTCCCCACCGGAATACCTTATTTCGCTAATTTCTTCTATTGCCTTAAGACGGGCAACTTGCTCAGTTAAAACACCTTTTTCATACAGTGTGTGGTACTTTTCAACAATGTTGTATGGGATGTCTATTAAACTTTCTAATTTATCAACGGATTGTACCTCTATTAAAGAAGAACTGTACGGAATCAGGTACAGGCCAATCAAGGCCGTAAAACAGACCACAATACTTAAGGACATTAGTGTTAACTTGGTTCTAAACTTGTAATTGCTTAACCGTAAATACTCAAAAACATTCATTTATACAACTCCTTTACGAATCCACCCATATCAACCCACATTTCGCAATTCGTATCTAATTCAAAAGTCACGGTTTTTTTAGTCTATAAGTATTACCTTCTCAATTTTTTATACGATTAAACATGTAATTCGAAATATTTAGATCTTAATATATTAAGACCTAAGGTCATAAAAAAACGCCCCATTCAAGTAGGTTTTCAACTCGAACGGGGCGTAATATGTTTACTTTGATTTTTTTGATTCTTTTGATTTTTTTGATTTATTAATTTAAACTATGCGTCTTGCATTGTATCAGTTATAACGATTTCTCTAAGTGAAACCGATTGTGGCAGTTCATAAGCATACTTTATTGTTTTCGCAACATCCGCAGGTGTGATGTTTGTTGCGCCAACATCTTCTTTCCACTGATTATAGCCATCAATAATACCCTTATCAGTTGTATGACCCAGCAGTTCGGTTGTCACAGCTCCTGGACATATGGATAACACACGCACATTAAAGGATGACATTTCCTGTCTAGCAACCTCTGTTAGACCAGTTACACCATATTTACTTGCACAGTATGCTGCATGGTTTCCAAAAGGCTTTAGACCTGCAATCGATGAAAGGTTAATGATTGTTCCAGTACGTCTGGCTTTCATGTCTTCCATAACAATTTGCATACCGTTCATAACGCCCATAACATTGACATTAAGCATGGCTTGCCATTCCTCTGAATTTTGAGTTGCTAGGTCACCTAACAACATAAGTCCTGCATTATTAACGATGAGGTCTGTTTTACCAAATTTATTTTCTGCTTCTCTAACAGCCGACTCAAAAGCGTCTTTATCCGTTACATCTACTTTTTTACATAGTGTGTTGGGAAGATTTAAGGCTTCCATCTTTTCGACTCTTCTAGCAAGAAGTAATAGTGGGTAGCCATCTGCTGCAAATGCTTTAGCCATTGCATGACCAAATCCTGAACTTGCACCTGTTATTACAACCAACTTCTTCATATTGTTTTCTCCTATCATTTATCTATGTTTATTTTTAATTCAACATGTGATTTACCATAAACACATCATAAATGTTAGAGTTAACTCTAAGTCAACATTATTTTTAAAATATATTCAAACCTGCTTTAACAGTCCGCAGAACCATTATAAAAATCTATCTTACTCTGTACTTTGGCTTTCGCTTTTTCTAATGCTTTCATTGCATCTTCAATCTTACTTTTATGTTTCTCTAAAATTTCTTTTCTTTCTTCAATAGTCGAGTCACCTATTTGACTCAGCTCAACTATTTTTTTAATATCAGCAACGGGCATATTGGTGTTTTTAAAACATGTAACAAGTTCTAACCAGTAAATATCCGCATCTGTAAACTGTCTGATGCCGCTTGCATTTCTTGTTATATGTGGAATAATTCCTTCTTTTTCGTAATAGCGAATGGTATGCGCTGAAATGCCTATTTTACGCACAACTTCTTTTATTTTGTAATCCATATTGAACTCCTTAAATGATTGATTTATGCAATACCAGTGTATAGGAATGCGTGCAAATAGCAAGTGAATCCATCAAAAACAAAAAAAGAGCCATCAAATGACAACTCTTATTTGTACATATGAATCTTATACAGAAAGCTTATCGATCACTTCCTGAGCCATTTCTCTAATCTCTCTAGGCTTAGTAGAGTCTATGTTAATTTTGCATGGCACGGCATCCCAAGATGACTTTTGAAGCCTTAACATTTTAACAACAACCCCAGGCAATTCCCCTTGCATCCGAGTCTCATATCTCTTCTTAATTGCATCAACCGAGGCATTAAACTTGACCATTTTTAAGCCTTTTACAGTTGATAAATCAATGACTTTATCTGCGTCATCAAGGATATATATAATAGATTTCTCAGAGTTTAGTTTCTCACCAATTGCGACATTGATATTCCTTAGAAACAATTTCCAAGCTTCTTCTTCATCGTTAGACAGACGCAAATAATCCTTACCTGTGACAATCTGTATATTCGTTTTTTCTCGGATTAGTTCTGCTACGCTGGATTTTCCAGTACAGTTCGGACCCATAAAAACCAAAACCAATTTGCCACCTCATTCCAACAACCCAGTACCTTTAATAATTATTCACATACTTTTTCGATGTACTCAGATGTTGTAAGCGAAAGAAGTGAACCGTATTCAAGTTTAAACTCTACAATGTCCCCTACTTTATATGTCTTGTGTGCCCCTGACATGTTCATAAGTAAGTGGTCACTTGAAGAACCTAATATTTCGATGCCCTCATCCACAGGAATTAGGTTTGTTTGATCAACATCTTGACGACCAACAGCGGCGATTGCTCTTAGAATCATACCCTTGTCTTCAAACGTTGGTGTGTTACCAAAGGCGTCCATTCCAATTTCGCCAATCGGCATAGAACCTTTTGTTTTTATCTCAACAATTTCAGCTTGTAACTTAAAGGCGTCGTCATGTGTACCTTCTATAGCTTCACCATAAGCTGTTTCACGTCCTAGAACGATGATCTCTCCCATTCTAAGGTTGTTTACTTTTGCAGGCATTGTGCCTTTTTCTAACATGTAGAATGAGCTAGAGTTACCACCTGTTACCATTTCAAGCTTTATGTCAAATTTCTTCTCAAGTGACTCAGCAATTTCAGTAAGCTGTCCAATGTTCATACCATTGGGAACAACACCACCATAACACGTTAGGTTAACGCCAAGTCCGTAAAGTTTGATACCTTCAATTTTAAGAATTTCTTCTGCCGCTGCTTCTACATCTTCAGGAAGTAGACCTTCTCTAAGATCGCCTAAGTCAGTCATGAGAACAATATTATGTACTTTGTTTTGCTTAACTGCAGCAAGACCTAGGGCTTTGATTGTTTCTAGTTCAGAGTTTAAACTAATGTCTGCATATTTTACAACTTCATCCGCTTGGCTTTTCATAGGCAGTCTAAGAAGAACCTTTAGTGCATCTAGGTTTTGAAGTTTTTTCAGGTTTTCAACTCGTGAATCAGCTAAAAACTTAGCTCCACCACGAACCATTGCTTCAGCCGCTTCAGGAATAGCACAGAAGACCTTCGTAACACCCATAATTTCGATTGCGTGCTCCGAACAAGCGTCTGCAATCAATTTTGTGTTATGCTCAAGTTTTTTCAAATCTATTAGAACTCTAGGATACATATTAATTCCCCCTATATAAAATAATGGCTGTCAGTCGTTAACGTCTGACAGCCATGTTCATACCTGAACTAGATCAATTTCAGACTCTTCTTCATAAGCAGCAGTGCTGCTTCAGGATATTCTTTTGAAAGAACGCCTAGAGATGCCATGATGTAGTCATTGTCTACAAGTATTTTACATTCAGTATTTGGTAATAATTTATCGCCTTTATTGGAAAGGGCTATCTTCTTCATGATTTCAATTCTATTGGGCAGCCTAGTTAGTGCGCCACCTGTACCAACGATGTATTTTATTCCAGTAAGATCCTTGCCTTCGGCAATGGTTGTCTTACCTGAACCACCGTATAAATCTCTGAAACCGCCCGCATGTCTATGTGATGCTTGTACCACAGCCTCAAGCGTCAATCTCTCAACAAACATTTTCTGCATGTCTGTCAAGGGAATAGGTTGATGGCCGTCTATAAGCTCGTTCACTTGATCTTCTGAGAGTTCCATATCTTTAGCAATTCTATCAATGCCAATGTGTTCAACAACATTTTTCATATTCACATAAACACCAAGATCGCCTTCAACAGTTCTCTTTGCAACAGGTTCAGGGCTAATCAGTATTTTATTAACTTCTTCAGACCCTTCTGTCACAGAATGTAGATCAGTGGTTGCGCCACCAACATCGAGTGTTATCAGGTCACCAAGATAGTCTTTGAGGACTTTGGAGGCTTCCATAACAGAGCCAGGTGTAGGAACAATATGACCAGTCACAACATCGTGAATGTGTTCCATTCCTGGTGCATGGATTATATGCTTCTCAAATACATCTTGAATGACTTCCCGTGTTGGCTCGACGTTAAGAACATCGATTTTAGGATAGACATTATCCACAATAAACAATAGATCCAGCTTACCAGCTTCTTCGAAGATTTCTTTGACTTCTTCTTGATTTTCGATGTTCCCTGCATAAATTACTGGAACCTTAAGGTCCATTGAAGCGACAAGTTCAGCGTTATGAATCGCAGTATCACGTTCACCATAATCTACACCACCAGCAATCAAAATTATATTCGGTTCAATCTCCAGAATCTTCTTCTTATCCGTTCGACGTAGTCTACCGGCAGTCACCAAATGAATATTTGCACCAGCACCAAGTGCCGCTTCACGCGCTGCCTTAGCAGTCATGTCAAATACCAATCCGTGTACCGTCATCTTTAAACCACCAGCGGCAGAAGAAGTTGCCATAAGCTCATCATATTCTAGCGCATCTATGTTCATGTTATTCTTCAGATCATCAATTGCACCATTAACACCAATTCGAACGTCGCCTTCAAGCACCGAAGTCGGGGCCTGACCTTGACCGATAAACTTAGGATCATCTGTATGGAGATCATTGAAAGCGTTAACAACTGTTGTCGTACTGCCTATTTCTGCTACTAAAACGTCAACTTTCATATTCTCTACCCTCCCTGATCCTTCAGGGTGCCTTGTTTACGAAAAACTAAGCACCCTGTACTATCTGATTAATTCCGTTTAATATTAAAGACCTTTGATTTCATTTCTACGCTTAACCATTAGTGTTGCAACGTGAACGCCTTTTGTTCCTCTACCGAAACCAGCATCCATACCGTTTTTAACTGCAAGTTCTGGCGTTACCTGAGTACCTCCAGCACAGATTACAAGCTTTTCACGAACGCCCTTTTCAGTTGCGTAATCGTGTAGACGCTTCATGTTCTTGTAGTGGATGTCATCATGAGAGATGATTGTAGAAGCAAGGATTGCATCTGCATTCAGTTCGATTGCAGCGTCAACCAGCTTTTCAATTGGGCAAGATGTACCTAGGTACTCAACTTCAACGCCCCACTTCTCAATACCACCGTGCTTAATGTCGATAACTTCACGAAGACCAACCGAGTGCTCATCTTCTCCAACTGTTGCAGCTACAACCTTTAGAGGATTCTTTTCGATAGCTTCCCATAGTTGCTCATTTGAGAAGATTTCTGGCTCGTCTGGAATCTCGATCTTAGAAATATCAACTTGGAAGTCGATCTTACCTTTAACCTGGATTCTAGAACCTTCAGCACCGTGAAGCACTTCGATGTGAACAACTTCAGGATCTTGTAGGTTCATGTGCTTAGCAAACTCAAGTGCAGCAGCTTGTGCAACCCTTGGCTCTGTTGGAAGGAATAGTTCCACAACTACAGTACCGTCAGCTAGCCACTCAACTTCTGGCTTGATCATGTTTGTATTTCTGAACTCTTTTGTTTCTTCCATACGCGCTGCAGCGTTATCCATATCATCAAGTTCATCAATGTAGATGATCTTGTCTGGTTCTTCTAGTGTAGAACCGCCGATTAGGTCAGCTGGGTTTGTTGCTTCGTATTGAGCGATATTGTTGTTACCAAAGTGAGCTGTAACAGGCGCCATGTAGTCTTCATCACGCTTGTAAACAGTACCAGCACCAACACCACCGTCAACCTGACGCGCAATACCGTCACCATTCTTTTCAGGGTATTCGCCTGAATCAACGAAGAATCCTTTTTCAACGGCTTCGAAGTAACCGCCAACTTCAAGCATTTCTTCTAGGTAAAGTACAGCACGTTCTTGAAGTTCTCTTACTTTATCACGTAGGAAGCCTTCATCTTTAAGCTCAACCATGTCCATAAGACCGTCCATACCCACAAGTGACTGCTTTGCAGTATCACATGCTTCGATGTTGTACATATGCCAAGGCACATTACGGCCTTCATCTGGTGTGATTGTAGACTGAATGTCTGCGCTTGTTAATTTAGAAATCATCATGTTCATAACGTGAGTAACCGTAGCTTCACGAGATGAAGATGTTACGTATTTCGTATTTTGCTGTGCACGCATTCTGTATTCAGTGAAGAATTCACGAAGTGCAACTGCGTATGGTAGATCGTAACGCATGCAAGGGATTGGAGCAGCTGTTGGAGGAACTGTAGAAAGACAGATCATGTCTTTTTTCATACCAACTTTGTGTGAGAAGATTGAGTTAAGACCGTGCTGTACAATCAGCTCAGGCATAACCTTCCAAGCATCACGTGCTGTTGCGTTTGCATTATGAGCGCCATCGATTTGAGCCATGTCAGCCCATGCCATGATCTTCTTAGATTCTGCAGCATCGATGAATGAACGAACCATGTTTACGTTTCTGTAAAGAACGTTGTACTGAGGATCCTGGTGAGCACCGTTTACGCCTTCTTCAGCGAACATAACAGCGATATCAGGACCAGCAACACCTGAAACATATGAATGGTAGTTGATTGGACGACCAACCTCATCTTCGATCATATCTAGTGCTTTTCTATGTGCACGCACTTGCTTACGTGTAATCGGAACGCCACCAATACCTTGTGGTGAACCTTCAATTAGACCATCGTAGTGTGACTGACCAGCAGTACGGATAACCATGATGTGGTCAGCGCCATGCCAAGCTGTCATACGCATACGACGGATATCATCTTCGAAACGACCAGAAGCGATTTCTGTAGTAATTACTTCTTGAGGCTGAGGGTCAAGGTTTTCGAAGTATTGAACTGCAGCAGGAATACCGATGCTATTCTCTAGAGGCTCTGCACAATCCTTGAAAGTATGTCCACCCATTTGTAGGTTTTCAACTTTCTTTCTCCATGTCCAGCCACGTCTTCTTGGGCGGTAGTTTTCTAGGTCTTGTAGTATTTCTACTACGTCTAATTTTTCTGTAGGGTTTAGTTTCTTAGTCATGATTACTTACCTCCCTTGAAGATAGATACAGCTTCGTCCCAGTGCTTGCCATCCATAAGTTCTAGACCAGCAGTACGAATATCCATATTTTTTTCTTTAGCGATGCGGTAAACGACATGACCAACACCTTTGCCCATTAGACCGTGATCGATTGCTTGCTCAACAAGTGGCTTAGCTTCAAGACTTGAGAAACCCATACGTAGAAGAACTGAACGCTCTACCGATGGAGATGTATGTGTCTTTGCAAGGTCTAGTAGTGGATCTACAGCTTTACCTGCTAGTTCCCAGAAACGTGCTTTTAGTTCTTCGTCTGATAAGCCCTCTAGATGTTTACGACGCGTTGTGTAATCATCACTTCTCTTTAAGTAACCTTTCATTAATTCCCTCCGATTTCTCACGTTTAACACTGCACTTCACCCAATACAGCATTTGTGTTTACATAATTTTTTTATGTTAATGAATTAAGTTTTATATATCTATCTATTTATTACTTTACAGCAACTTCCATTTCTTTAAGAACTGAAAGTACATATGCTTCATCTGTTCTTGTGTCTTCAACTAAGAACTCAACATCTGCTTTAGATAGACTGCCATCAGAACTTTGCTTCACAGCGTTCTTGATAAGCGATCTTCTGATCTTATCCATATCAAGGTCATTAACCTTAATTAGTCTAGGATGCTCTGGCATTATGATTGTCGTTCCAGGAACCTCTTCTTGAGGGTTACCAAACTTCAGATCAATACCATTACCTCTTGCAAATGAAAGCTGTGGTTGAATGTGTTTACCAGCGCCTGTGTACTCTGTCTCTTGAACGATGATGATTTTATCCTCATCCATTTCTTGAGCCAGTGCAAATGCAGCTGCCAGTGAAACGTTTCCAGCTGGACCACGCTCCATACCTTCGATTTGAGCTAAAGCTTCCGTCATGTAGAAGACTTCACCTTGCTTAACCGTTACGTATCTGTCCATGTATCTTAGGGGTCTAGCAGCCGAACGCGGAACGTCCGAACGATCTGGCCATGTTGTAAATGGAATACCAAATCCTGTATGACCTGTTGTAAATGATTTTCTGTTAAATTGCTTGTCTGACGCCATGTGTAGGCCACTTAGGTCAACTGAAGCTGCAACAACTTCAACCCCATTTGCGCCTGCTTTTGTCAGACCACGTGCTGTACCCGTTAGGTTACCGCCACCAGCATTTGTACAAACAACAACGTCTGGGTCTCTTCCAACCATTTCACGCATTTGAATTGCAAGTTCGTAACCGAGTGTTTCAACACCTGCAATACCGAATGGCGTGTATAGTGAAGCATTAAAGTAACCTGTTTCTTCAAGAGTTGTTAAGAATGTGTAGAATAGCTCAGGACCCACTGTCAGCTGAACCACTTCTGCGCCATACGCCTCGCACTTTCTTGCCTTCTCAATAATTTCAGGTTGACCCTTTTGCTCTGAGTCATAACATTCTTGAACGATAATACACTTTAGGCCGTGTATTGCCGCTTGAGATGCTACTGCCGCACCATAGTTACCTGAAGTTGCAGCAATAACGCCCTTGTAGCCAAGCTTTTTAGCGTGGTATACAGAACATGCAGCTCTTCTTGCCTTGTAACTTCCAGACGGATTTGCAGCTTCATCTTTAACAAAGATACGAGCACCTTTTCCAGCTGGAGCAACTTTACGAGCAAGTGCTGTTAGATTTTTAAGTTCAAAGATCGGTGTATTACCTACGCCGCCTTCTTTTTGAATGCTTTGTACTTCTTCAATTGTATAACCAGTTTCTTTCATCATTTTTTCGTAGTCAAAACCAACACCTTCATTTTCGAAAGCATCATAGTCAAGACCAACTGCTTTTTTCATGATTTCAGTTTTACGGGCCATAACTGCTGAGTAAGAATTATCCTTCATTCGTTTCACCTCCGAAGAGAATTTCACGGAGCTGAAGACCTATCTGTAGGAGCTCCGGCACACAGTTACCAAAAGAGTGTGAGTACGTTGGATACATTTCAACCAGCTCACCTTCTGCAATACGACCTGTTAATGTCTTTACTTGAACTGTCTCACCTAAGTCGGCTTCATCGGCCTGCAGAAATCCTTTTGTCCAGATTTCCAGCGGAACGGCCTTTGTGTCCTCCGGTATTTGTGGTGCACGTTCTTCTGACGTTAGGACGATACCGTGTACACGAACCCAATCGCCTTTTCTGGCTGCTGCCATGTGAACACCTTCCTTCATATATAAGTAACTTCTTATTCACTCTCTAATGTAATTAAGATAGAAACAAGAAGCTTTGAGTTTAGTATTGTTTGATTAAAACTTGTAAGATGACCTTTAAATGATGATCACTCAGCCATCTTACAAGTTAATTGTTATATCTGATATTGCTTTACTGGTCTAATCTAATTACTTGATGAAAGATCTGAAGTCGCCCATGATTGCTCTTGGAAGTGGTAGATCGATCATAGTCTTAAGACCTGGATCAGCGTTGATTACTAGAGGGATCATGTTTACGCACATTGCGATTGTACCAAGACCGCCTTCGATTTCTGGAGACGTTTTAAGGTTAACTTCTGGAGTACCTTTGATTGTTACGTAGTCACCAGTGAAAGTGCCTTCCATTTCAGGCTCAATTTGTTGTGGGTGGATCATGTCGATCTTAACTTCTCCATCAATGTAACCTTGACCAGTCATATTAACACCAGCAACATTACCAGCAGCAGCAAATCCGTAAGGAGATTTTCTGTCCATTGTCGTAACGATTGGCTTCATTTGTTGCTCGAACTTGTCAACTTTCCAACCAATAGCGTCTGCGATCATACCAACAGACTCGTGGAAACCAACGTGACCAGCTAGAGTATCATCTTCAACACCTTTGTTGAATTCTTCAACAGTGATGCCAACGCCTTGCTCTTCCATTACTGTAGGACCGAATGGAGAAAGTGAGTTAACACGCTTTGATTCGATGTGCTCTACGTCAACCATACAAGCAGTCATAACGCAAACTAGAACGTCCATGATGTGACCAGGGTTGATACCAGTACCTAGAATAGAAACGCCATTTTCTTTAGCGATCTTGTCTAGCTCAGCAGCTAGCTCTGGGTTTTGTGCTTGTGGGTAAGCCATTTCTTCCGCAGTAGAAACAACGTTTACCTTTTGCTCTAGACAGTATTTTAGTCTTGGGAATGCGCTCTTTGTGTATGAATCCGTTGCACAAAGTGCGATATCGCAGCAACCTTCAGTAAGAACTTCTTCAATGTTAGGGTTGATGATTACATCTGGGCCGTCGCCTCTTTCAACACCAAGAACATCACGGTAGTCTTTGCCAACACGTGTATCGTGTCTATCACAAACACCAACAATTTCAATACCCTTCTTGTTAAGAAGCATTTTAGCCATTCCACTACCCATTGCGCCGAAGCCCCAGATTACTACCTTTACATTTTCTTGTCTCATTTGAGAGCACCTCCAAGATTAATTGTTATATAAGTAATTTCCTATCTTACCAACTTACGAGCTGGCAAGTTTCTTTCTCACTATAAGCCGCCAATATATATCGCAAGTCTGATGCCAACTTTTCATTTCTCTATTTTTTTCTTTTATTATAATCTTTCATTTGGACAATTTCTCGTTTTACAATACCAAACCCTACAACCGTTGAATTCACTTCGCTTCATTACTTTATACTCAAAATACCAATTGTTTCACTTTACGCATTTAAGCGAATATCGATGCATGAATTCGCAAGTTTTCTGAATACTTATAATATTAAGACGAACCTTTTGAAATACATGCAAAAATATTTGCTGTGTCTATGCAAATATTTTTGCATGTACATTTATATGCCCTATTCTCTCAAAGCCATGCTATACCACGATTTTGTATTTTTAATCATCTTCTTTTATTTTGTTTCAGCAGGCACGCAAAAATCTTTGCATACAAGATGCAAATATTTTTGCTATTTTTAGGCAAATAAATATTCTATGGCTTGTTTTTATGTGATTTTTCATCTTTTAGCCCAATAATTTTGATTTTCTTACTGAATCTTGCCAATTTGTGATTAAAATGTCCAAAATGGAATATTAATAATATAGATGAAAGGAGGCATTTATATGGCATTTGGTCAGCTTCATGCGAGCCAAGACGGTTCCATGACAAACTTGTTTTTAACATTTCGATCTGAAGATGAAAGATTTGGTTTATCTATTCATGAAGTTCGAGAGATCATCAGTTATCAAAAGATTACTCGGGTTCCAGAACAACCGGAGTTTATTAAAGGTATTATCAACTTAAGAGGTAATGTAATTCCAACAATTGATGTGCGAAACCGCTTTGGGCAAACACTTGGCGAATACGATGATCATACCTGTATTATTATTGTAGATATGGCAGGCATTAATGCAGGACTTATTGTAGATGAAGTTCTTGAAGTCCTCACACTTTCGATGAATGACATTTCAGAACTCCCTGAAGTTCACGGTGGAAACGATGGCAAGTTCATTTCTGGTGTTGGTAAAAGAAACAAAGAATTATTTATGCTTCTTGAATGTGATAGATTGTTTGATGCCTACCAACTCGACGAATTCAAAAATGTTATTGAGACCTCTACATAAGCTCACAATCTAACCATTATTTTCTTCATATTTTCTACTTGTTTTTCTACTTATAATGAAGAAACACATTTTCACAATATAAAAAAGCCCTGAGATGTGTTTATCTCAGGGCTTTTGGTCGTTGACAAAGTCGACAAAATACAGACTGTAGAAAACTTCGAAAGACAAGGCGCGGCTGAGGGCCGCTTGAGGAGCGTATTCTAATACGTGACTTAAGCGAATCGAAGCCTGCAACGCAGTATTTCGTAGTTTGTCTACAGTCTAAAGCCCTGAGATGCATTTATCTCAGGGCTTTAGACTGTACTATTCACTTGTTTAGTTTGACTGGTCTACACTCAGCTTTTCTTCATTCATGTAGGCACTCACCGTACGGTACTGAACTTCATTCTTTCCTAATTCAATATCCTTTTGAATTTCTATGGCCGTTTTAAAGGCTTCTGCTGTTTCGATACAAGTAAACAGTGGAATTCTATGTTCAATACATTTTCTTCTGATTTTGAACCCAACACTGTATTTGCTGTTACCTCTTGTTGGTGTGTTGATCATCATGTTGATCTTTCCACTTTTAATCTGCTTCTCTACTTCATTTTGAGAAATCAGCTTACAAGGAATCTTGTTTTTATTTAGGTAGCTGGCTGTACTTATTGATCCAAAGATCTCAAAGCCCAGTTTTACGTAGTCTCTAACAATCTCTAGTCCCGCTTCGTTTTTATCTACTTCTCTTAGTGAAGCATACAGCGACCCACTTGTTGGTATTGAAATCCCTGAAGCGACAAATCCTTTGTAGACTGCCATGTCTAGGTTTGTATCCATTCCTAGAACCTCACCTGTTGACTTCATTTCAGGGCCAAGGTACATGTCTACATCTGTTAGTTTCTCCCCTGAGAATACCGGAACTTTTACTGCGAAAAGATCTTTGTTCTTCATAAGTCCTGTTCCGTAAGCGCAGTCTTTCAACTTCTGACCAAGCATTGCATTCACTGCAAGCTTAACCATTGGAACCCCTGTGACCTTACTTAGGATCGGAACCGTTCTTGAAGCTCTTGGGTTTACTTCGATGACATAGATTTCTTCGCCGTCAAAGACATACTGAATGTTGATCAGACCCACTGTTTTCAGTCCTTTTGCAATTTTCTTTGTATATGTTACCAGCTTTTCTACTGTCTCATCACTTAGTGTAATGTGTGGGTAGACACTAATACTGTCACCCGAGTGTACACCTGTTTTTTCAATGTGTTCCATAATCCCAGGGATCAGAATGTCTTCTCCGTCTGAGATGGCGTCCACTTCAATTTCAGTCCCTCTTACATATCTGTCGATTAGGACTGGGTGTTTGGATGAAAGCCCTACTGCTTCTTCCATGTATCTGATCAGACCTTCATCGTCATGTACAACCTCCATGGCTCTACCACCGATAACATAACTTGGTCTAACCACCACTGGGTATCCGATTTTTTCAACCGTTTGCAGGGCTTCTTCAACACTTGTTACCGCATTGCCTGTTGGACTTGGAATATTCAATTTGTCTAGGAAGTTTCCAAACTTTTCTCTGTCTTCAGCAAGGTCCATTGATTCGAATGAAGTTCCTAGTATGTTGACACCATTCTTTGTTAGGCCTTCTGCAAGGTTTACAGATGTTTGTCCACCCAGTTGTACAATAACACCCTCTGGCTTTTCAGCTCTGATTATGTTCATGATGTTATCGATGTACAGCGACTCGAAGTAGAGCTTGTCTGCAATGTCAAAGTCCGTACTGACTGTTTCAGGGTTGTTATTGATCATCAGTGACTGGTAGCCTGCCTCTTTGATTGCCCACACACCATGTACACACGAGTAGTCAAATTCAATCCCTTGACCGATTCGAATTGGACCTGAGCCAAGGACTAGAATCTTCTTTTGATCAGCAATCACATTTTCGTCTTCTTGTTCGTAACATGAGTAGTAGTAAGGTGTTTTGGCATCAAACTCGCCACTGCATGTATCTACCATCTTATAGACCGGAAGGATGTCTTTCTCTTTTCTGATATTAATGATTTCTTCAGTTGAGTGATCTGTTAGATCGCTAATTTCTTTATCTGTGAAGCCCATTGACTCCGCTTCATAAAGAAGTGCGTTATCAAATTTATCATTCTTCAGATGTTCTTCCATCTTTACTATTTTTCTAATACCGTTCAAGAACCAGTAATCAATTTTAGTCAGATCGTGTAATCTCTCATTTGAAAAGTCTCTTCTGATGGCTTCTGAGAGTGCAAACACGCGTTCGTCATCACATTTTTTAATTTTTTCAACTAAGGCTTCTTCATCCATGTCCATGACCGAGAACATTCTAAGCCCTGTAAACTTACCTTCGAGTGATGTTAGAGCCTTTAGAAAAGCACTTTCAAAGGATCTGCCAATTGCCATAACCTCGCCAGTTGCCTTCATTTGTGTACCCAGTGTTCGCATTGCTTTTCCGAACTTGTCGAATGGCCACTTCGGGAACTTTACAACAATATAATCCAGGGCGGGTTCAAAACATGCACTGGAGTTTTTCGTTACATAGTTCTTAAGCTCGTCCAGGCTGTAGCCGATTGCAATTTTTGCACCGATCTTTGCGATTGGGTAACCTACTGCTTTAGAGGCCAGTGCACTTGAACGGCTTACTCTTGGGTTAACTTCTATAACAATGTATTTTTTACTTTTGGGGTCAAGACCAAACTGTATGTTACAGCCCCCTTCAATTTTAAGGGCTCTGATGATTTTCAGTGACGAGTCTCTTAACATTTGGTACTCTTTGTCAGTCAATGTTTGGGATGGTGCTACTACAATACTGTCCCCCGTATGAACACCTACTGGGTCCATGTTTTCCATGTTACAGATGATGATACAATTGTCCTTTTTATCTCTAATAACTTCGTATTCGACCTCTTTCCAGCCTGCAATACTTTGTTCTAGTAGAATCTGTCCAATTGGGCTCTTATCTATACCTGACTTACAGAACTCAACCAGCTGTTCCTGGTTTTCAGCAATACCGCCTCCAGTTCCACCCAGTGTGTAGGCAGGTCTGATTATTACTGGGAAGCCATGTTCTTCAACAAAGACCTGACATTCTTCTAGGCTGTTTGCAATAATACTCTCTGGAATCGGTTCATCTATTTCTTGCATAAGCTCTTTAAAGGCTTCTCTGTCTTCTGCTTTTTTAATTGTTACACTGTCTGTACCAAGCAGCTTTACATCGTATTTATTTAGAATACCTTCTTCTTCTAGGCGCATTGCAAGGTTCAGTGCTGTTTGACCACCAAAACCTGCTAGGATGCCATCCGGCTTTTCTATGCTAATAATCTTTTCAATACTTTCAAGTGTTAAAGGCTCAATGTATACCTTGTCCGCAACATGGTTGTCTGTCATGATTGTTGCCGGGTTGCTGTTGACAAGGACTGTTTCTATACCTTCTTCACGAACAGCTGTACAAGCCTGTGTGCCTGAGTAATCGAATTCTGCGGCCTGGCCGATAATAATAGGACCTGAACCAATAATCATAACTTTTTTAAGAGATTTATCTAATGACATACTTACGCCCCCTTGATTTCATTCATGAATTGATCAAACAAATAAGTTGAATCTTTAGGTCCCGGAGAACCCTCTGGGTGGAACTGTACAGAGTAAACAGGTAGTTTTCTGTGTCTTAGTCCCTCGACTGTATCATCGTTCAGATTGATATGCGTTACCTCAACAATATCGTTGTTTAGGCTTTCTCTGCTTACTGCGTAGCCGTGATTTTGTGATGTAATATACGCACGATCTCTTGTTATGTCATATACACCATGGTTGGCGCCTCTGTGTCCAAACTTCATTTTATATGTGTCTCCACCCAGTGCCAGTGCTAGAACTTGATGTCCCATACAAATGCCAAAGGTTGGTTTCTCGTTAATAATTTTCTTAACAACCTCAATGGCTTCAGTTGCTGCTTTAGGATCACCAGGCCCGTTGCTTAAGAAGACACCGTCTGGATTTGATTTCATAATTTCTTCATAGGTAGAGCTGTATGGGAAGATTGTAATGTTACAATCTCTCTCTTTTAAGTTATTGATGATGTTTGATTTGATTCCGAAGTCGATGACTGCAATGCTTGGGCCATTTCCTGGAATCTGGATCTGTTCTTGTGTACCAACCTCTTTCATCCAGTCGTCTCTTAGGTCGATTGACTTGATGTGTGCCTCTAACTCACCGATGGATAAGTCTTCAGTCGAGATTACGCACTTTACAGCACCCTTGTCTCTGATTTTCTTTGTGATGGCTCTTGTGTCTACGCCGTGAATCCCCACCGTGTTCATTTTGATCAACATCTCTTCAATTGAACCCTCTGACAGGTAGTTTGATGGATTTTCTTCAAATGACTTTACGATTAATCCCTTTGCGTGAATCTTAGATGATTCTTCGTCAAACTGATTTACACCGTAGTTACCGATGAGTGGGTATGTCATTGTAATAATTTGGCCTGCGTATGATGGATCCGTTAGGATTTCTTGGTAACCTGTTAGAGATGTGTTGAATACCAACTCTCCTACTGAGGTACCTTTCATTCCAAATCCTTTTCCTAAAAATGTTGTTCCGTCTTCTAAATATATAATGCCCTTCATGTTCACCCTCCGTTATTTGTAATCTCTTTTAAGTTTCCCTATTGAATTTCTACTGAACTCCTAATGGACATTTCCTAGAGTTCCTTTCAACCGAAGCTTGAATTCGACTTTTGAACATAAAAAAACCTCTTGTCTCAAGACAAAAGGTTGGTTTTCACGCACAAATAACAGATACGGTCATTAATATACACATATCTCGTTCACACTCCTTTTTAGCCTCTCGGACCAATTTAAAGGTACTATTTAATTATCTTGCTTTTTTTATTTTGTAGCTTGAGTCATTATATCTGGTATTGAATATTTATTCAAGCCTGAATTTGATTATTAATTATATTTAATCGATCTATCACTATTTGGTAATGGTTTGCTTCACCCAATTTCACCCTACTCAATTCCGTATTTTTTTATTTTATGCTGTAGGTTTTGTCTGGACAAACCTAGTTTTTTAGCGGTTTGTGTAATGTTTCCACCAAATTGATTGTAATGGTATTTTATAACGTCTGCTTCAAGTTTCCCTAAATAGTTGGGTAAACTTTCAATTTCATTATAATCTACAGAATCTGATTTAATCGATCGTTCAACCAGCAGTTCTTCAACATGATTTGGAAGATGCTCTCTATTAATTACATGTTCATCCCCGATCATGTTCATGGCACTTTCAATAAAATTCTGAAGTTCTCGCACATTGCCTGGCCACAGGTAAGACTGAAAGCCTTCCATTATTTCTTGAGACATCATCCAAACATCTTTTCCTAAGGTTTCATTATAATGTCTAATAAAATGGTCTGTTAACAGAGGAATATCATTTAAGCGTTCTCTTAGTGGAGGTATTTTAAGGTTGATTACATTAATTCTGTAATAGAGATCTTTTCTAAAAAGTCCATCCTCAACCAGATGCCTTGGCTCCTCATTAGACGCCGCAATTATGCGTACATCCACTGGAATGTCTTTTTGCCCACCAATACGTCTTACGTAACTTTCTTGAAGCACGCGCAATATTTTGGCTTGTAGAGGCAAACTCATGGAGTTGATCTCGTCTAAAAAGAGTGTTCCGCCATCTGCCTGTTCAAATAGACCTGGACGGTCTTGGGCACCGGTAAAACTCCCTCTTGTCGAACCAAATAGAATGGCTTCAAGTAAAGACTCAGGAATGGCAGCACAGTTTTGTGCAATAAAGGGTTTGTCCACCCGTGGACTCAGTTCATGAATACTCTGTGCAAAAAGTTCTTTTCCCGTTCCTGTTTCACCTACAATCATGACACTGGAAACTGTTCCTGCGGCTCTTTGACCAATTTTTATGGCCTGAAGCACTACATTCTCACGGCCTACAATATTTTCAAAGGTATAGTATTGTTTGCCGTCACCCCCTTTTTTTCGCGGTTTAATAAGCTGCTGACGTAAAGAAATAATCTCTTCTGACATGTTGGAAACTTCCGTTAAGTCTTTTGCAATTTCTACAGCCCCTATTAAGTTGTCACCACTATATACGGGATAGGTTGTATTGCTTGTTCGAATTTTCTTTCCTTTTAAGTTCAGATAGGTTTGGTGTCCTTTTACGATGGGCGTTTCATTCTCAAGGGCTGTTAGCAGTGTAGAGTTTTCCTGTGTCCAGTTTGGAAATACATCTAATAAATGTTTCCCTACAACTTGGGCTTCATCAAGTCCTTCAATTTTTTCCATGGAATTGTTATAAACCAGTGTAACTCCGTCTTTATCAACAATATGGACGCCTTCTTCTATTTCATGGAGAATGGCTTCAATGGCCTTTATCATCAATTCGTATTTCATATGTCCTCCAGTTGTTTTCATCAGATTTCTTTATCAGTTGTTTTGATCACTTTTCTCAACTATCTAGAGGGGGCAAAAATATTGTCACCCCTTACATTTCTATAGTAGCAGTTTTATTTTCTTTAGGAAAGACTATTCGCTAAGAATATATAATAAAAAAGACACCCAGCTAGTCCTTCTCGGACTGTTAAGGTGTCGTGTTTATATAACTATTAAAAGGATGCCATTAATGACTACCCTACCTCAGTACTTCGAATGAGTTCTAAGAACTTACCCAATCTGGTTTTGAGTTCAAGTAGGACATCATCTACATCACCTGTGATCCAGTCAAACATCACACCACGGTAACAAGAAAACATCAATTCAGATATATCCTGAGATTTTGTATCTGCTTTTATCACACCAAATCGTTTACACTCGTCCATTAGTTCTGTTAAAGACTGCAGGGTTTCTACTTTTGCAGCTTTAAACTTTGTTGCCAACCCTTCATGCATGTCTAGGGCCATTAGGAATAATGTGAAGAACTTTTTCTTGTCCATATGCTCAAAGTTCCCATTGGTAATAAGACATTCTTTTTCATTAAAGAAGGCTTCATGTAGGAGTTCGAGCTTTTCATTTGGCGTAACCTGAGGCATTTTTATTCTACCCATACATTTTTCAATGTACTGGTATAAGTAGATTTCAATGACGTCTTCAATCAATTCGTCTTTACTAGAAAAATGGTAGTAGAAGGCGCCTTTAGTTAAATCAGTCCTTTTAATAATTTCATTAAGTGATATTCTGTCAAATCCATTTTGAATAAAACCAATGAGTGCTGTCATGAGTATGTGATCTCTAGTTTCCATATTGCCCTCCTATTATTTATAATCTTGATTAATTATAGTACGTATGCGTGTTACCGTCAATATTCGACATAATTTTTAGAATGTTTCACTAAATATGAATTTAATTCCAGTAATATCCAGACACGTGTACATTTCTTGCCGCTGAATCATATATCTCTTGTACTTCAACAATAAAAAAGAGGATCACCAAGACGGTCATCCCCTTAAATCAAATTTTCTTTAGTTTGAAACTTCTACGAACCCAATATGCTCTACTTCTTCGAATCTATGTAAAACCGATTGATTTCTTCCTTCTGCCTTTGCAATATAAAGCGCTTTGTCTGCCAACTCGATCAACTTATGTTTATCAAATACTTTAATGTGTGTACAGTACAAGCCTCCAACGCTGATTGTCAGTTTTTTTATTGCACCATCAACAGTGTATTCAATCTGAAGATCATTTATGCATGCATTCAGTTCCTGGGCTATTTTATTGGACTTATACAAATCCAAGTTCCTTCTAACAAAGATAAATTCTTCGCCTCCAAAACGCCCTATAAAACCATTATATTTTGATGCAACCTTAGAAAGTGCCCTACTAATGGATTCGAGACAGGCATCACCAAATAAATGGCCCATATTGTCATTAACAAGTTTGAAGTGATCAATGTCTAACATAAATATGCCAATATTTGCTTCACCATCTTGTGAATCAACATATCTGGCTAGATTTTGGAACTCTTTATCGATCCTTCGCCGGTTTGGAAGTTTTGTTAATTTGTCGTGCATTGCTTTATATGAGAGATCTGCGTTTTGTAATTCAAGTTGTTTTATTTTTTCACGCTCATGCTCAATCTCATGTGTCATTATTTCTGAAGCGTAATTTTCGTTAAGAGACGTCGACTGCGAATCCGTTTCTATCTTCAATATTTTCAACTTCAAAATCAAATTATTGGCGTCTAATTTTTGAAGCAAATTATGGTACTTTTTAAAATGGTATAGAGCGTGTTCAAAGTCACCCTCTTTTTCGTAATGATGATACATTATATGTTCAATTTCACTTAATTTCAGCTCAATCCGGCTTTCTTCTGCGATAGCTTTAGCTTTAGTAAGATGATCAAGGGCTTTATTTAAGTCAATGTTTGCATCTAATTTATACAATTCTACCAGCACGTCTACTATATAAAATTTGTTATTAATTTCCTCAAACTTTGATATAGCATACTCAAAATAAGATCTTGCTCTTTGTGTCTCATTATTTTTTAAGTATAACTTTCCAAGGTTTAAATGCAGTTCACTTATAAACGTTATTTCGCCTTGCTCCAGATAGTAAGCATAGGCTGTATTAAAGCAGTGCTCAGCCTCGTCAAGTTCACCGCGTAACATATAAACATCGCCAATATTCTGAACAATAACACCGTAATAAAAATCTAATTTCTCTTTTTTAGCAAGGTATGCTGCCTCTTCAAAGTATTCCATGGCTGAATCATAGTCGCCAGCTTTCTTTCTAACCTCACCAATGTTGTTTAAAGTAGATACCATCAATTTAATGTAGTTAATTTCTTTAGCATAATTGTATGAAGCATATAAATGGTGTAAAGCAACGTCAAATATGCCATTGTAAAAGTATAAAATTCCTAGAAGGTTATTCAGTCGCATGAGTCCTTCTTTATTATGTCGGCGCATGAAAAGTGACCGTGCTTTTTCTGCACAGTCTAAAGCATCTTCATATTTTGAGACCATTCGATAAGACGTTATCAGTTGTAATAGAACTTCACCTTCATGTTCTTCAAGAGCATAGTCTTTTGTCAACTGAAGTGCTTCAAGGCATATCTCACACCCTCGTGCTGGTTCTTTTGTATAAATCTCTTTTGCTTCTTTTAACATAGCGTCAACTCGTTTGACTGCTAATCTCATACGCATCACCACTTTAATTATATCCTGTTTTTGCATACGATCCAAGGCAAATATGCCATTTTTTGCATAAGATAATCAAAAAATCCAACATTTTTCGTATTATTCTACACTATGTATATTTTGATTCAAAAATTTCTACAAAAAAAAGTAAAGTCACTCTCATACCGTGGAGTTGTGCGAAAACCCCGGTACTTGAGTGACTCTACTTTTATGAAACTTTGCGATTAGCTATTTTATCTGCGCTTTCACTGGGGCAACCTTCATCTTCCTTCAAAGCTTTAGAGATCGATACCATACCAAAGATCATAACAAAAGCGAATGGGAAGGCGGCTGCAATAGATGCAGTTTGTAACATTCCGAGTCCATTTGAACTTGAGAACATTAACGTAAGCGCTAGACCTGACTGGATAACACCCCAAATAAGTTTTCTCTTTGTTGACGGGTTGAGATCACCATTTGATGTCATCATGCCAAGTACAAATGTTGCCGAGTCTGCCGATGTAACAAAGAATGTACAAAGAAGGCAAACTGCAACGAACGAAATGACGGAACCTAAAGGATACTGACTCATAACAACAAAGAATGCTGTTGAAGTCGACTGGATGGCTTCTGTAGCTACATCTACACCTGCGTTCACACCTGTTGCTCCAAATACAGAGAACCATAGGAATGAAGCAATTGTTGGTGCAAGAAGTACGCCCATCACGAACTCGCGAATCGTACGACCACGTGAAATACGTGCAATAAATGTACCTACGAATGGAGCCCATGCAATCCACCAAGCCCAGTAGAAAATTGTCCAGCCGCCGATCCAAGCGCTATCACCAAATGGATCAATTGCGAAGCTGTCACTGACAAGATTCTGTAAATAGTTTCCTAGGCCGTTTGTAAATGTATTAAGAATTAGCAGAGTTGGACCAATAATGATCGTTACAAGTACAAGGAGAGCTGCAATTGCAACATTCAAGTTCGACAAAAACTTGATTCCCTTATCTAGTCCAGTCGCTGCTGATATCATAAACAGTACAGTTACTACTGCAACAATTATAAAGATAACAAAGTTATTTTCAGGTACACCAAACAGATAGTTTAGACCACTGTTGATCTGGTATGCACCAAGACCAAGCGACGTTGCTACACCAGCAACCGTTGCAAATACAGCTAAAATGTCAATTGTCTTTCCGATAGGACCTGCTACTCGTTCTTCACCGAGTAAAGGAATAAATACACTACTTATAAGTCCTGGTTTGTTCTTTCTAAACTGCATGTAAGCAAGTGCAAGTGCTAATACAGAGTAGTTTGCCCATGGGTGAAGACCCCAGTGGAAGAATGACTTACGGATTGCAAATTCTGCTGCTGCTGCTGATCCGCTTTCAAGTCCAAGTGGTGAAATAAAGTGATTAAGTGGTTCTGCTACACCCCAGAATACAAGACCAATACCCATACCTGCAGAGAATAACATTGCAAACCATGAACCAAATGAATAATCAGGTGTTGAATCATCTGGACCCAGTTTAATTTTTCCGTACTTACTTGCTGCAATCCAAACTGCAAAGATTACAAACGCACTCATTGATAATAAGTAGAACCATCCGAAGTTACCTACTAGAAACTTAAATGATCCGTTAGCTGCTGCTTCAAAACCAGTCGGACTGACTAGTCCCCAAACAACGATTGCCGCTAGGAATAGTAATGATACGATAAATACTTGATCTTTTTTCACGAAACGCGTCCCCCCGTCATGATAATTTACACTACTTATATATGGATTATATAAGTAGTGTAAATCTGCTTTATTGAATTCGACTATATCTTAACTTTGAATACAGTTTGTTCTTCAACGCTTGTTTCAAGGGCATCTAGTGCTACACCTACTCTGTGGTGTCTTAACTTCCACTGTGCTTCTTTAGATGTAGACGGATCACCAAGTGGGTACGGAATAGAAATTGTAGGAACAATTTTATTAGCACCAACTGTTGTTGCAACAGGAACAAGATTACACATTTGTACTACAGGGAAACCAGCTCTTTCGAACTCTTTAACCATCGTTGCGCCGCAACGAGTACAAGTGCCTCATGTAGAAGTCATGATAATACCATTCACGTCAGCTTCTTTCAAGTGGACAATCATTTCTTTGGCCATTCTAGATGCTTCGGCTTCCGTAGTACCAGTACCTACAGTTGAGTAGAAATATTTGTGAAGCTCGCCAATGCGGCCTTCTTTTTCAAACTCTCTCATTGAATCAATTGGAACAATTACGTTTGGATCTGCATCAGCTGCTGCTGGGTCAAATCCTGCGTGAATTGTCTTGTAGATGCCACCTTCAAGTCTAGGCATTTCAGTAACATCGTAACGACCCCAGCGTGTAGCTGATGCCGACTGGATTCTATCAGGGTTAGCAATTGGCACAATACCACCAGTTGTAACGATTGCGATAGAAGCTTTAGAAAGATCTTGGATTGGATCAGCAATGTCAACACGATCTACTTTTGGAATCGGTAGCTCAGTAACATAGTCATCACCAGCAAGCTTCTTAAGTAACATGCTTACTGCACGCTTTGAAGCTGGCATTGCGTCTTCTCTCCATACTTGATGACGAATACCACGTGGGTAGAATCCTTCAACTTCTGCAAGAAGGTTCTTTTCGCCTTTAAGAATCTTATCTCCAAGAATAGCCATTTTCTTAGTATCTTTTCTCATTGCTGCTGCACTCTTACCGCCTGGGAAGATGTAAAGGTCTTTCTTGAACATCTGAACACCTGGGTTTTCAACATGCATTGAGCTGATTGCTTCAACTTCGAATTCAGCTTTAACTGCTTTACTGATAACACCACAAGCATTACCGTAACGGCCTGCTTGGAATGCTGGACCAGCAAAGAAGATATCGAATTCTTTATCTTCTAGGAAACCTAGAATCGTTTTTACTGCTTCTTCTTCATTTGAGCCCATGAAGTTGTCACCACAGATAATCGTGTGTGTAACTTCAGCGCCTTCTAGTGCTGCATTAAGAGCTAGAGCAGGTCCAACAAGACCTTCTCTGATCTCTGGCATATGATCGGCTTTTTCTTCTCCACCGATCCCAGCGAAAAACTGGTTAATATACAGAATTGCTTTTTTCATTTTCGGGGAGCCTCCTTCTTAGAATTCTTTCATTTGCTTAGTTGACCAACCAGAAACTCTGTCACCACAGAACATGGAGTTGTTTTCCATAATGATTGATCCGTCTTCTCTAACTGATGCGCCAAGGACTTCGTCGCCTTCCCATCCGCCAGATAGACCATGCTTTGCAAGTGCTTCTAAGTTACCAACAACAGTTTTCATTGCAGGTAGATCGATAAGCTCAGATACGTTACCACAGCTTACGATTGCATTTGCTTTTACATCTAAAGTTACAAGAGGTTGAGACTGACCGTCACGACCCGTACATTCGTTTGTCATACCAACTGTCTTAACGCCAGCATCTTCAAGAGCAACATAACAAGCGATGAAGTCAGCATCTGGGTTACCGTAACCTTCTTCTGCAAGAATTGCACCGTCAGCACCTAGAGACTTAGCCATTTGAGCTACGAATAGAGCTGATCTTTGCTTTTGTTCTAGAGATACGTTTAGGTTAGACATAATAACACCAAGGAAGTTCAGTGTTTTGCCGTGCTCAGCGTAGATCTCTTTTATAGTTGGGTTGTTCATGAAGTCATAAGTTGACCACTTTGATGAACAAGGCATGAATGATCCAGAGATCATAGCGCCATCAAGGATTTCATTTGGATGCATGAATGTTGGTACAACATGGTTCATATCCCATCCGTATACCATATCATTGTATCCTTTTTCTTCCATTTGAGACTGTGGCTGCATTACGTAAACAACTGATGGAAGCTCGTTAACTTCTGCTGGTCTCTTAGTCACTGGTGGAAGTTCAAATACATCTGTTTGCTCTGGTGTTTGCTCTTTAACTGTAGCACCTAAGTACTCAGCAAATCTGTGAGCGCCCCATCTAAGAGCTTTATTTTTCTTCTGTTGTTCGTGACGTTCAAACTCTTCGTCTGTGTCACCTACTAGACAGATGTTTATTGTTTCAGAGAATAGCGTGTACTTAGCACCTTCGCCACTCATATCGATAAGTCCGTCACCGAAGCTACCGTAGTTCATGCCAACTGCAAGAACACTACAACCTTTAAGAGCATGTGTTGTACCGTTACCTACTGCTGTAACATCGCCAGTAATTCCAGGGAAAACGCTTGCCTCTGTGCCAACACGTGTTCTTGGCTCAATAGCTTCCTTAACTGGACAAATACGAATTTCATCGCCCGGCTTTGCAATCACTAGATCTACGTCTGTGAAATGCTCGTCCTCTTTAATAAATTCAATTGCTTCTTGCTTGTTGATTGTTAAAACGCCATTTTCGAATTTGGTCACATCGCCGAAAACTGCATCTGTAACATGGAAATTACCTATTTCCAATCGCATCTTATAGCCTCCCATTCATGAATGTTCTCATAAACTTTTTTAATATATCTTGTCTAATTATTTTAGAACCTAATACGATGATACCATAATTTTCGCACAATACAATCATGATTATTTTATAATCTAGATTTATTTGTTATTTTTTTGTCACTTGCACCACAATTGCTTTCCTTGTGTTATACTGTAATTGCAATATTGGGAGGGACATGAATTATGAAAAAAGACATTAAGAAAAATCGTATAAAAAAATATTTTATTGATGCTTGTCATCAGATAATATCCACAGAAGGTGTGGAAGCAGTTACCATTCGGAAAGTTGCAGACCTTGCAGGATATAACAGTGCAACTCTATATAACTACTTTGAAAATCTGAATCACTTGCTTTTTTATGCATCATGTAAACACCTCAAAGGATACTTATTAAGACTTAAAACCATAGAATTACCTGAGGATTGTGTAGAACGTTATTTCCTTATATGGACACATTTCTCCGAAGAAGCCTTCATCAATGCTGAATTTTACTACATCATGTTCTTTAAGTTTTACAACACCAACTTTAACGACACAATCAAGGATTACTTTGATATTTACCCTGAAGAACTTGAAGGGATGACGGAATCCCTACTTCCAATGCTTGTTGAAAGCAAACTGTGGAAGCGTGATTTCGAAAATCTAAAGGATTGTGCAAAAGCTGGCTACATTAAAGACGAAGACGTTCTCGTAATCAATGATATGCTGGTACTGATCTTCGAGTCGATGATTATGCATGCTAGCAAAGAAGAGAATATTGATATTCAAGCCCATGTAGCTAAGATTATGGATTATATCAAACGTATTTTCAAAGCCCATCTTATTGAAGGGTCATATGAATTAAAAATCTAAGACAATATTAAAATCAAATGGTTTAAACCAACATAAATAAAAGGAGGTCACAGTTCATGCTGTGACCTCCTTTTATTTATGTGTAAATTTTATTATGTTTTCTATAACTGGAAGCTCATCATAGGATATTCTGCATTGTTGCCCGTTCCACCCCGAATGGGTTTAAACTTTTCACGATTGGCAAAACTGGCACGACGAATAACATTCTTGTCGTATTTAATTCTCAGATCATCTATGGTTTTATCCAGTGCTCTGAGTTTTTCTTTCTTTTCGGGGTCTATCAGTGGCAGTTGTCCCCCATCTGTTGATGTCAGCCGCGAAACTCTAACCCCCAAACTTCTTATGGCGCGTCCATCCCAGGCTTCATCAAAGAGCTGTGTGATGACCTCAAAAATATCATTGGTTAGATCTGTTTCACAAAGCAGTTTCCTTTGGTGGGTCAGACTTTGAAGGTCAAAACTTCTAATATAAACCGATACAAGGCCACACTGCCTTTCTGCATCTCTTAGACGCATGGCAACCATTTCTGTTAAAGAAAGCAAATGTAGAAGTGCGGATTCACGATCTTCAACATCATAGGAGATGGTCGACGAATTCCCAATCCCCTTCATTTTGACCTTGGTATCTGAAAGCATAGACTCCTCTATACCGTTGGCATATTGGTAAAGCACACTTCCATACTTTCCAAACTTTTGCTGCAGACACTCAAGATCATAATTTGCAAGATCGCCAATGGTCATAATTCCGATTCTATTTAGCTTTGGTTTTGTTGCCCGTCCAACACCAAACAAGTCACCTACGTCGAGTGACCACATTTTTTCTGCCATTTCGTGTGGAAACAAAGAGGTTACAGCATTGGGTTTCTTCATTTCTGAACCCATTTTGGCAAGCAGCTTATTGCTTGACACCCCTACTGAAACGGTAAAGCCCAGTTCATTTTTCATCCGCTCTCGAATTTCATTGGCTACAGCTATAGGGTCTCCCCAAAGACGGTAGGTTCCTGTAAACTCAGCAAAGCTTTCATCAATACTATATTTTTGAACGTCAGGCGTATACTCTTTAATAATCTCATTAAACGCACGACTGCTTTTCAGATAAAGACTCGTGTTTGTTGGAAGGACTTCTAAATTCGGACACTTTTGAAAGGCCTTCCAAAGCACTTCCCCCGTTTTTATGCCACATTCCTTTGCAGGAATGGATTTTGCTAAAACAATACCTCGGCGTGTTTCCTTGTTCCCGCCTACAATACAAGGAATCTCTCTATAATCTGTTTTAAATCCACGCTGAAGTCGATACGCTGTCTCCCAAGACAGATATGCACTGTTTACATCGATGTGCATGACTACGCGCTCATACATTTTAAACCATCTCCATCTCCATACATTTCCCAACTGCTCTTTTGGCTGCAATCTTATACAAATAGAATAACACGAACATGTGTTCGTGTCAATTTCACCCCACACTCTTTCCGTTTTGCCAACTTGCCATATATATAACAAATAACTATACAGTATAAGAATGTTCAATATTGGAAGCAGACATTATTCAAATTATTTGTGTTATAATTACTCTATTGTAACCTTTCCACTAAAGTAACCTATACAAAGGAGGTTCATATGCCCAAAGCATTTAGTCCGGGATGTAAACGTCCCGAATCTACAATTGAAATGCCTATCACAACGGATGAAACAACCATGATAAGTCAAAAGGAGGAAAAAACAATGATTAGCGTTGGCCAAAAAGCACCAGATTTTGAATTGTCTGGCTACCAACAAGGAGAATTCAAAAGTTTTAGACTTTCTGAGTACATAGGAAAATGGGTTGTACTATGTTTCTACCCGGGTGACTTTACCTTTGTCTGATCAACTGAAGTATCTGCAGTTGCAGATAAATATCAGGATTTTAAGGATCTTGGAGCTGAAGTATTATCAGTAAGTGTTGATTCTATTTTTGTTCATAAAATGTGGAATGACAAAGAGTTGTCAGAAATGGTTAAAGGCGGTATTCCTTTCCCAATGCTTTCAGATGGTGGCGGACAGGTAGGTTCAAGCTATGGTGTATATGATAAATCCTCAGGTGTAGAAAACAGAGGCCGTTTCTTAATTGATCCTGATGGTATAATACAAGGCTTTGAAGTTCTAACGCCTCCTGTTGGACGTAATGTTATGGAAACCCTCCGACAAATCCAAGCCTTTCAGCTTGTACGAAACAGTGAAGGTACCGAAGCAACTCCATCAGGTTGGAAACCTGGCAAGAAAACATTAAAGCCTGGTCCAGAGTTGGTTGGTAATGTTTACAAAGAATGGTCTGTAAAAGACGCTTTTGATGAATAAATTTTTTGCTCCTTGATAAAGAAAAATCAAGGAGCTTTATTTTTTTTATTTTCTTCAACTATTCGTGATTCCCACACGAGCTACTATGGCTGTGAGATTCACAAACAGACCCTGTCGATTCAATCTCACCTGCGATGTACGCTTTTACTACGTCTTCAACTGCCCCCTGAACACCTACAATAACAGAAATTCCATTTTGCTTAAAAAGTTCTTGGGCTGTCCCCCCCATACCTCCCGATATAACTGTACTGACACTCTTTTCAGCAAGGAACTTGGGTAAAAATCCTGGTCTGTGCCCTGGTGACTCAACAAATCTTCTTGCTGTTACACTGCCGTTTTCTAGATCAAAAATTTCGAATCCACTACAATGTCCGAAATGATTTGACACTTTGTTGCCTTCTTTTGCAATCGCTATTTTTTTAACCATATTCATTTCCATCCTCCATAATCCTTTCAAATTGATTCCATATTTCTATTATCGCCTGGCCTGCTATAGATTCATCAAAGGCAGGAACAGGGATTCCTGTATTAATAGATTTTTCTACAATCCTATCAAATGGAATTTTTCCTGCAACCACAATACCAGCTTCACTACAAAAGTCTTGTATTCTTTTAGTAATTTTTTTATTTATATCGTATTTATTAATAACTACTGTCGATCTCAAATCAAAATGTTTGCTTAAGGCATAGACTCTTTTGAAATCTTGAAAACCAGACAATGTGGGTTCTGTAACAATTAAACTAAAATCGCAACCTGTAATAGATGCCATAACAGAACATCCTACACCTGGTGATCCATCTATAATAAAATGGGTATTATCTGACTTTGCACAGCCTACTGCATTTTTTCTAACTTGGGTAACAAGTTTACCTGAGCCTTCTGCTCCAGGTATCATCTCAGCACGAGAGATAAGCCCTAAGTCAGATCCTGTAAGAATTGTTGTTCCAGTTACTTCATCATTTAGTTTAATTGCATTTGAGTCACATACGAGTGTACATGCACCACATCCCTCACATTTTAGTGGATCAATATAAGCAAATTGACCTTTTTTCTCAATTGCGCCAAACCTACACGTGTCTTCACATTTTCCGCATAATATACAATTATTATTATCAACGTGGGCTGACATTGCTCCTTCAAAGGGATAAGATTCTAAGTCCCTTCCATTGAACATTAAATGTAAGTTTGAAGCGTCAACATCACAGTCAACCTTAATTAGATCCGTATCACCCAAATATGCAAATGATGCCGCCAATGTTGTTTTACCAGTGCCACCTTTTCCACTAATTACAACTATTTGCATCCTGCACCAACTTCTCTTTTCAGATCATTCATATGTATTTTTAGGTTAGATGCAATATTGAAAAAACAATCCCTAAATGAAATATCGTCTATTAACATTAAACCTTTCGAATATTGTTCTGCAGCAGTCCTCGAGAAGGGTATTTCACCGAGAAGCTTAATTGATTCAGCTTCACAATAGTCTTTGACCATTCTTATACTTTCATCGCTTCGATTGATCAAAACACTAAATGGAATTTTCATATCTCTTACTAAAGATACAGCGAGCCTTAAGTCATGTAAACCAAACTTGGTAGGTTCTGTCACTAATATTGCATAATCCGTATCATCCAGTGCTTTTACTACATTGCAGGAGCTACCGGGTGCACAATCAATCAGCGTATCCCCTTCTTCTGGAATGTCTTTTTTTAATGCAGTGATTATTGGTCCAGCCATTGGGTCTTTAATATTCAACTTCCCACTCAGAAATGTCATTTTTCCAAATGTACCCGTGGATAAAATTCCAATTGCATGATTTACTTCTTTTATCGCACCCACTTTACATACAATACTGCATGCACCACACCCATGGCATAATTCATCAAAAAACATAATACTTGATATGGTTTTTGCCAATGCGTTAAATTGACAAACCTTTACACATGCTCCACATAAGTTGCATAGGTCTGAATCTATTGATGGTACCGAAATACAGACTTCTTCATTTTTCAGAACCTGTGGTTTAAGAAAAATATGCCCATTGGGTTCTTCAACATCACAATCAACATAGTTCATTTCCATAATTTTTGCTAAGTTTGTTGAGACTGTTGTTTTACCAGTTCCACCTTTACCACTTAAAATTGCAATCTTCATAGTCTTCACCACTTTACCTTTGATGAGAAGCGCCAGCGCTTTTAATTTCAGACAACGCCTGTTTCTGATATGCTCGAACAGCTTCTTCTATATTCATTTCCTCTATTTGATACCCTTTGATTCCAGAAGCATCAAGAACTTGTTTTGCTTTAGGCCCTAGATTACCTGTTAATACAACATTTGCATCTAACTCAGCTACCACTTGAGCGGCATTAATTCCTGCTCCATGTCCAGACTTTACTGCCGTGTTTTCAACAAATTGAAAAGTGTCTGTTTTGGTATTATATACTGCAAAATTTGAACATCTTCCAAATCTCAAATCTGTCATGGCATACTTTGAATTTCCTACACTCGAAACAACAATTATCATTGATTTCACCAATCCTTTATATGTTCATTTCCTACATTTTGTTTTTGGCATATGCCAATTTCATTTTTAGTATACGCCTTTTAAAATTTTTGTCAAATGCCCAAAACCATCAAATTGTTGACATATGACCATAAATTCACATCTTTAATTTACAGTTATAGATTCTTAGCACAATAGAATTAGAGGACCTTGACCTAGATACATGTGCTTAAAACACGGCCAAGGATATTGTAAAGTAAAAAAACTTACATCCATTAGAACGTAGGTATTGTCCTGAAAAAGGAAAAATAGTCTAGCTTTCTATTCAAAAGCTAGACTATTTCCTTTAATCATCATGACATTTATGCAAAATAACTTTCACACAGTATTTAATTAAATGATTTCATTTTTGAGTTAACCCATGTTTACATTTCCAGCAGCCAGAGGCAAGTATCTTTTTCATACTTAAGAACATATTCCTTTGATTGTCTGTCTATGATACTTCGACAGTAAAAAATGAACATTTCATTCCCTGCTTTTTTACTCAGTTCTCTTGTTATAATCTCATCTATTTTAATAATTTGACGCTCTTCAGCCTCTCGACTGAGTCTCAGCCTTTGTGGACGTGGGTGACCCTTGCTGTCAAAGTACGCAACCACTTCAACGCTCTTCACTTTATCCATTTCCTTTACTTCATTACGCATATAACTCCCTCCCATTTAAGGATAGCACGAACGTATGTTCGTGTCAATTATAACCCCTTTCCGGAATCGGTTACACTAAATAATGCTTTTGGAAAAGGTTCAAAAATGGTTTGTTCTAATAAATAGGATTCGTTGAAACGAATCACCCATGACCGAAGAATGGCAAGCAGGAGCGAAAATGGCACTTTCTTTTGACTGTACAACTCCAAATTCTCAAGAAAATATGCCTTCTCCTCTACGCTAAGATCCGATTTAAAATAACCGTAAATATGTAATAAAACATTGACGTTTCGACTTCTATTTAAGGGCTGCATCAGCACTTTAACTAAGACTTGCTCATATTTAGATATTAGTGTTTCAAAATCCAATTTTTCATGGTTTGCTACCAGCTTGCCAAGTGTTTTCAAATGTCCAGGACTGAGTGCCATAAATAAATACTTGTTCACAGAATGAAACTGTACCAATTCATTCATTTGACCTGTCTGTTTCATTTGCTTAAAGGTTCTCAGAGTAAAAATTCCAATTAGGAAGCTCTCACGTATGTTGTAGTTACGCATGCGCCCTTCATTTTCAACAGGTACAAGTGGAAATGTATTAAGTACATATTCACCAAATACACCATTTGTTTTCCCTGGAATAATATTTGACTTTCCCGTTCCTTTATAAATTTTCACATCATTCATACCACAGGATGGAGACCGGTGTTTAAGAATAAAACCATCTACTTCCTGGTGGTCTAATCCTTCTAAAAAGCCCTTTGCAAAGATATTCATTTTCTCAGTTTGGTCTTCTCCACTTTGAGAAAATACCAATTTGTCTTCTGCATTTGAATCACGAATTATTCTTAGTGCTTCTCGTGGTGCCGGTAAGCCAATTGCCATTTCTGGACAAACAGTAATAAAATTCACATAAGGTTTTAACAAAGCTACAACTTCACTTTTTATCATCGTGCCATCATATCTACAGCTATCATGTTCTATACATTTGCTAATTACTAGGGTTGGTTTCTCAAATATACGCATAATTACCTCCTTTATAAAGTTATACCCACTATAATTGGGTATAAATTGCATTAAATGAATCTAAAATTATTTATTTACAATCTATATGGGGTGATCATACTGGAAATCTATACAATTAGTGGCTACGACCTCTATGAATACATTATGTCTGGCGCAAAGAACATAATTACGCAAGAAGATGTTCTAAATAAAATCAATGTATTTCCCATTGCTGACAACGATACTGGCAGCAATCTATCATTTACAATGAAATGTATTGTTGCCAAATCTGAAAAACACTCTTCCGTGTCAAAAACCTTGGAATCTATTTCTCGAGTTGCATCTGAAGACAGTTTTGGCAATTCTGGAACTATTTTTGCAAGTTATTTATACGGACTCTCACAAGAGACAAATCAAAGATCCACTGCTGATTCTCTTTCAACTGAGGAATTCGCAAATATTGCAAACGCTGCTACAAATTACGCCTATGATTCTATTGCAATGCCCATTGAAGGGACCATGCTGACCATTATGCGGGAATGGTCTCAGTTTTTAGTCCAGAACCATAGTGATTCTAGAGATATGCGTTCTCTCTTGTCACGTGCCCTTCACCATGCCCATACCGTTCTCGAGAAAACCATGTATCAGATTGCTGAACTAAGAGAATCCAAGGTTGTAGACGCAGGTGCACTTGGCTTTGTCTACTTTTTAGAAGGAATTCTGGATGTCATTGAAAATGATGTTGTTAAACCAACTTCCAAGTATGTAAAAGACTTTTTACATATGGTTTCAAGTGAGAAGTCATTAAAATATAGATACTGCTCAGAGTTTTTGTACATCAATACACACACTAAAATCACAAACGATTGCTCAGAAATTCTTTCAGACTTTTGTGACTCTATTGTTATTCAGGAGCAAATTGAATATACAAAAGTTCATTGTCACACAAACAACCCTGCACAAGTCGCCAAGTGTCTAACACAATATGGTGAGATTATAAAGTCCAAGGTTGACGACATGCTTATTCAAACGAAAATTGTGAATAACGTAAAACAGCGTATTGGAATTCTTACTGACACCATCGCAGACCTGCCGGACAAACTCATTATTGACCACTTAATTGTACGCCTACCCATTCAACTCATTATTGGGAAAAACACATATCTTGACCGGTTAACCATCAGCCCTGAGACGCTCTTAGACCTTGCTAAAACCCAGAATAGCTATCCGACCTCAGGTCAACCTGGCGAACTGTTTATAAAGAAAACAATTAGATATATGCTCAACCACTTTGACCATGTTATTGGTATCTTTGTTTCTAGCAAGATGAGTGGTCTCTATCAAAAGATAGAAGCTGTTGCTATGAGCCAAAATTACTCTAATTTTCATTTAATCGACTCCAAGTGCAACTCTGCAATTCAAGGACTTATGGTGGCGCAAATTGCTTCAGATATTGACCATGGGCTTTCTATCCATGATATTGTCACACACCTCGAAGCTGACCGGAGTAAGTTTAAGATCTTTGTTGAAATTCCTGATTTGTCTTATGCAACAAAGAGTGGTCGTGTGCCTAAAATTGTTGGAAACATCGCACAGTTGCTCAAGCTAAACGCTGTCATTTCAATCAATTCAGATGGAAAAGGTATTATTACCAAGGAACGTTCACTGGATCAGGTTACCCACAAAATCATCGCTGGCAAATCCATCGACAAATATGTAATCGTTCACAGCGGAGATCTCGACCGTGCTCAAGCCTACGCTGATCAAGTTACTAAACTCACAGGAACTCAACCTTTATATATTGCAGAAGTTTCATCTGTTGTTTCTGCTTTTGTAGGTAGAGGGTCCGTCGGTATCGGATTTAAGGAGAAATGATATGAATCCTTATATGCTCAGTCTTATCATTGTATTTATTTACTTTACAAGCGCATTTATCATTGCACAAAGAATGGATAATTACTCTATTGTCGATATTGCATGGGGACCTGGCTTTGCACTCATCGCTTGGGGGCAATATATATTTCGCTTTGGAAACTACAGCTTAATTTTTCCTGTTCTTGTCTCCATTTGGAGCCTGCGATTGTTCTTTCATATTGCTACACGCAACATTGGAAAACCAGAAGATTACAGGTATGTGGAGATGCGCGCTTCTTGGGGCAAACATATTAAACTGAATGCATTCCTACGTGTTTTCATGTTACAAGCAGCATTACAATACCTTGTTGCCATGTCCATAACCGGTGCAAATAGGACCCTCAACAAGCCTCTACTCATGTATTTAGGCATTTTCATTTTCCTGTTCGGTCTTGCTTTTGAAGCCACTGGAGACCAGCAGCTCAGAAACTTTATTAAAACACGTATAAACAAAGAAGATGTTATGCAAACCGGCCTTTGGAAATACACAAGACACCCCAACTACTTTGGGGAAGCACTTCTTTGGTGGGGCTTCTTTCTTGTAGCTTATGCCCATGGATCGCCCCTAATTACACTGATTGGACCAATGACCATCACCGTATTGGTGCGCTATGTTTCAGGGGTACCTTTTCTTGAAAGACGTTATGAGTCCAACATACAATTTCAAGAGTATGCCACACGGACTTCCATTTTCATCCCTTGGTTTCCTAAAAGCAAATGACCATTTTAAATTGGAATCAAAAAGCCAGAGTCTATGATATTACAGACTCTGGCTCTATATTTATTCTCTTTATGCATTTTTTTTGTTGCCCACGCTTATATACTCTACTGGCTTTCATCAAGAACTTGGATGCCTCTGCTGTTTGCAATAATGGCAAAGGTATTCAACAACATAGCACGTTTCTTTTCACTAAAAGCCGGTAGATTACATGTCTTTTTGTCTTCAGATGAAAACAGTGACAGCTTCTTCTTATTCCCTTTTCCAATCACTTTGATATATTCAACGTCTTCCCACTTAATCGACCGTTCTTTATTATTGTTATTGCCCTTATTGTCCCAGACTTCAACACCTGCGTCATTAATAACAACGGTTAAACCTTGATCGTTTCTACTGTTTATAAACTTCATAATCAAAGGAACAACAATAAACATAAAAATAATAAAAGAAGAACTTCCGCCTCTGAAAACGTTCCTAAATATAATATAGGCTATCCCCATTCCACCAGCTGAGAGTTTATTGAGAGTAAATCCAGTTGATTCTAAGGACATTTCTCTTCCCAGTTTCCAGTTGCCTGCTTTAATACTTCTGTTGCCTGCAAGGGTTAAGAATTGTTTGATGTCCTCATCTGGGTTCTTCACAGCGGACTTCTCTATTAATTGTTTGAGGACAGGTTTATTATACTTGTCTTGAAGTGTTTCCATATCCCCCATAGGGACTTTAACGGTTTGAGCATACTTAAGGTCACAGCCACATTGTTGGCAGAAAAACTGGTTCTGTTTATTTAAGAAACCACAAAATGGACATACCATATGATTAAACTTAATTGGTGATCCACCTCCACCAGCGGTAAGATCATCATCACGATCATCTGTTGTGGACATGGAATCCATTAAATATGTATCTGACTCTTTTAGGACCTCTTGAGTTAAACTACCCGAACTTTTATTTGATGCTTTTTCCATCATTTTCTTTGCTTCATTTTTCATTTTATTTATATCAAAATCGCTGACTAAATCTGTTGAAGAGTTTACAGATGAAGCAGCCACACCTTCTCTACTGGCTTCCTTTTTCTCTTTGGCTTCATTATTCTTAAGAACCTTCATAATATTACTATTTACATTTTCAATAGGTGAAGCTTCATTTTCATCTATTTCTTTTTCATCAACTATAATTGGTGTGGTTCTTTTAACAACCTGAATCATTGAGTCACAACTTATACAGTACTTATTATTTATATCATTTTCTTTTCCACATACGGGACATGTAATATTTTTCATCTTTAACCTCTTCCAATCATTTTCCATACATATCCATAGTAATATAAAACAAGATTATTTGCATCCTTTTGCCTGTCATATATATAGAATTTTAATAATTACACCAAAGATTAAGCTACCAATCATCAATATTCCAATCCTTGATAATTGATAGCTAAATTTAGAAAGTGTTTGGTTAAAAGTTAGAAGCGTATTTTGCCTTCCATATATTCGGTTGCAAAACCTCCAACCCATATTTCGTTCACTTTGCCATTTTCTACTTTGTAGTCTACCTCGACAGTACCATTCATGTCCAGTTCATAACCTTGCTCATTTTTAAGAACACAATCTCCACCATCTCCAATGTATGCCTGGTGATATATTCCGAAATATGCATTCGCAGTTCCTGTAACAGGATCTTCATCTACACCCAGTGATGGTGCAAAGAAACGACAGTGGTAGTTATTTTCACTTAACTCTGTTTCATCACTGAATACAAACCAGCCATCTATACCATTTGCTGCATCTATTTCAGCCATTTTGTCCTTATTCAGTTTAATTTTCTCAATACCACTTAGCTTTTTAATTGGAACAAATAGATAACCTTTTTCATTTCTAACAATTGGCCATGTATCGTGAAGATCATCCGTTTTTAGACCAAGCGCTTGACTGATGTCATCTTTTAAATCTCCCAGCACTGCGTCCAGTCTTGGTTTGTCTAGCTCTATAAAAATTTTAGGTGTGAAGGTCTCACCGCTGCTCACAAGGATATGTATCATTAAATTCCCTGAGTCTGTTGTTTGAACATACTTAAGTTGATCGGGCATCCCCATGTGTTTCCAATAGAAGTAAGCGGATGCAATACTGGCATGGCCACACATAGAAATGGGTTTACTCGGTGTAAAGAATTTAATCGAATACGGGTTCACTGCACTATTTTGTAGAAATACAAAAGCTGTTTCTGAAAGACCATTCATTTTGGCGATTTTCTGCATTTCTTCTTCCATAAGTCCGTCTGCGTCCCATACAACACCGGCAGGATTTCCAAAGCCTGCTGATCTTGAAAAAGCGTAAATCATACTGTATTCATAAGCCTTCATAATTTGCATTCCTCCTAGTCTTTTTATGTTTTATACCACTTGAACCATTTTCCATTCACCATTCCCTTTAATCTTCCTTTAAAATAATTCATGTGGATTATGAGATTATGTTCATAAACAATTGCTAATTCACCTTGATTAATTTAAAATTAAAGATGAAAGCGGTATATAGACAACAATTACATAGGGAGGCAATAAAATGTTAGAACTATTTGGTAAAAGACATAGTATTCGTAAATTTAAAGAAACACAAGTTCCTCAAGAGGACATTGATAAAATTATTAAAGCAGCTACACTAGCGCCATCTGGCAAGAACATTCAAAACTGGCACTTTGTTGTTGTTCGAAATAAAGAGATGATCGAAAAGATGGCTAAGGCTGTTGAAGATAGAAACCTTAAGTTATCAGAATATGCAGAAACAGATAGAGACCGTAAGTTTTCAAAAATGATTAAGTACCACACAGTTTTCAAAAATGCACCTACAGTCATTCTGGTATATGCAGGCCCTTACCCAAGCACAGGATTAAGTCTTATTAAAGCTTCTGGAGCTGATATGAATGAGATCCACGGTTTCCTTAAACCTTCACCAGGCATTCAAAACATTGGTGCTGCAATGCAGAACATTCAACTTGCTGCAGCCGAACTTGGTTACGGTGGTTGCTGGATGACCGGTTGTAACTATGCTGCAAAGGAAATTGAAGCCGTTGTTGGCTTCCAAAAAGAAGGCTTCTACCTTTCTTGTATGACACCTATTGGTATTCCTGAGTCGGATACACACATAAGTCCTCCAAGAACACCTGTTGAAGAAGTTATGACTGTTATTGAGTAATTAAAAAGCCTAGAGATCATGTCAGCTGCAATTGCTGTTTGACACGTACTCTAGGCTTTTCTTTTTTTATTCCTATTTCATTTCTATTTCATTTTTTTCTAACGATTCACTGTTTCTTTTATAAATACAGACAAATCATATTTCAAATCTATCTCGTAGGGTTTCTGATTCAATTGATCTTCGATAATCCGAACAATTGGACGGGTTGCAAAGCCTTTTCTTACATCTACAATGATGCCTTTTCGGCCATCTTCTAGTAAAACCGTTTCACCCGGTTTATAGATCGCAACGTTGGCTATAAACACCTTCAAGATCTCATTATCAATTCGGTCAATTGCTTCTCCCATCAAAATATCTATTGCTTTATATACTGGCATTTGTTTCTGGTAGACCCTATCTGAAGTCATAGCATCAAATATATCACATATAGACACAATGCGCGTATAAGTGGATATATTCGGCGCTGTTAAACCACGTGGATATCCTGTTCCATTCAAACGTTCATGATGGCCATACACAATTTGTTTTGTAATACCTGATAAGGAAATGTCCTCTTTGATCAATTCATAACCCATAGTAACATGGTCCTTCATTATGTCAAACTCATTATTTGACAGTCCAGAGGGTTTGTTTAGTAAGGTCTCAGGAATCTGCATTTTACCAATGTCATGCATAAGTGCACCCAGGGACATATGTTGAATTTTTTCTCTGTCTAATTTAAGTGCCAGACCAATAACAATACTAAGTACTGCAACATTTATGCTGTGGGAATAGGTATACATATCTGTACCCATAAGTTCTACCATATTATAAAGGCGATCAGGCATATTCGATAAAATATCAAACAAGTCATTGATGATACTCTTATATTCTTTAACGGTTTTCTCATCAATCAATTTGCACTTTTGTGTGTTTCCTTGTGCAAAAGCCTTTTTCATAAGTTTTTCAACTTTAGAAACAGCTTGAATCTTAACCTCATCTGGAATAACTGACATAGGTACTATACCATCAGAAAGTCCATCTTCAATATAAACGTAATAGATATTGTTCATTTTCAAACGCTTAACCATTGAGGGTGATAGTTTTACACCTGACGACAGTAACAATGCTGCGTCTGCTGAATAAATGGATTTACCCAAAATATCATTGTCATGGATCAGATCCACTGCTACAAGTCTCATATGTCACCTCCGAACTCTGTCTTATATATACCATTTCCGTATCAATAATATCAAAGTATATTCATTTCAAATTCAGAACTTGATTTCTTAAAGTAACCAAATGCCATTTGTAAGTAGGATTCTGGATCGAGAGATATAATTGAATGGATATCTTCATGTCCCAGATCTATAATTTTACGTTTGAACTCTGCCCTAACTTTATTGTAGATTCCTGCAGAATATGGATTCTTTAGTTTCTTAGAATACATTGCTGAGAGTTCAAGGTGGGCATAGGCTGACTCTATTTCATTGTTTTCGAGTTTGATTAGTGACATGTAACCTTCTGCAATCGCACGCTTCCAAACCGTTCCGTAGACTTCAAATTGTCTAATGGCTTCATCAAAGAATGCTTTGGCTTCCACTTTAAGACCTGAATCAAAGGCTGTTTGACCTGCATTGGTCAGGAATATGGAGGTACATCTTGATACACCAGACAGCTCACTGATTTCAATGGCCAGTTCATAACTTTTCATTGCTTCATCAAATCGACGTTGCATTCGGTGTAAATCGCCTAAATAATTGTGACACGCAGCCACATTAAGTCTATAACGTCCCCGCCTGTTGTCCAGTGACTTAAATATTTTTATAGAATCTTTTAATTCGGTTTCAGCTTCAGCGTAACGATGCATCATAATCAGGGCAAGACCTCTCAGTCTTTTGATCATTCCCTCTTCTTCAGGATCATCATGAACCTTCAAAATATCAATGGCTTTATTAATCCAGATATTCATAAGCAGTTCATCATAAGTTTGGACAGCATAATTCACCAGCTGACGAATACCTTTTAACATAAAATCATAATCATCGTATGTGCCTGCAGTTTGAATGAGTTCATCGATCGCATGGCGGCCTAACTCGTATTGTCCTTCACGAATATAATATCGCCCCTGCATCAATAATAAACGCATGAGGAGTTTGTCTACGTCTCTATGGTTTCTATGGTTCTTTCGAAGTTCTTCAAGTTCTTTTTCTGCTTCCTTAAACCATGTAATAACACGGTTGTTATCAACCAGTCGCAAGGATGTAGTTTCAACATTAAGGTCTATAACAGGATACAGTTCGTGCTCAAAGTTTAAGAAGTTTTCAATATAAATTAAATGGTACTTCATTGCTTTTGTGAACTCTTCAGCTTTTCTATAATGATAGATGGCACGTTCGTAGCCAGAATCATTAATGTTCTGTGCAAACCACTCGGCAATCTTTAGATTCAATATTTTTCTTTTGATCACACTTAAATCGTCATAGATGTATTCCCTCAGTTTGTGATGGGAAAATACATATTGACCGTCTTCTGCACCTTCAATAAGTATATTGCGTTGGTGAAGCTCTTCAAGACTTTCAAGAAGCTTCAAATCGTCTTTACCACTGACCGCACCCATGGCTTCAAATTCAATTTTGTCTGTAAAGCAGGCGGCAAGGTCAAGCAGTTTAGAGGATTCCTCGGTTAAATCATTAAAGCGTCCTTCTATGATACTCCGCATTGCAGGTGTCATATTTTCATTATCGCTGGACTGCAGAGCATGCACATACTCTTTTATAAAGAAGGGATTACCCTCCGTTTGTTCAAGTATATTGTTAAGGATTTGGTCTTTACTATATTCAGGCTTAATTTTTTCTATAAAACCTTTGATGTCCGTAAGGGTAAAACGAGATAAATAGACAACATCAATAATGCCACCTCTAAGAAGTGTAGCCTTTAATCGTCGTACAGAATTGGATGAACCACTCCGCATAAGCCCTACAAATAGAACCTTGTTTCTTCCATATTGAAGCAGGAGATTGGTCAGAATAGATAAACTCATTTCATCCATCCACTGTAGATCGTCAATAACAAGCATGATTAGACCCTTTTGAGAAAGCGCGTCAAAAAGACCATGGATAATATCTTCAAGTAGGTGAACCTGTAGACTTTGGCTGAGCTGTGTTTCAACGAGCTCTTCGTCAAAGGAGGCTGCAAAGGATGGGAAAACACGTACCAGTTCACGCTTCCAACTTTGAGGCCACTGTACACCCTCTTTTAAAGAGATGTCTAGAAGCTGTTCAAGGACGGTATGCCAAGGTTTCAAATAAAAGTGAGCTTCTGACTGATAACACTCGGCTTTAATAACCATATGGGCATCAGAACTGACCTGCTCCAAAAAAGATGTCTTTAGGGTTGTTTTACCTATGCCAGCCTCACCTTCAACTAGGATTGACTTGAAAATTTGTTTGTTCTTAAAACATTTGATCGCATTACTAAGTTGCCCCAGCTCTTGTTTACGTCCATACATTTGGGTCACTGGCTTTTGAACATGTTCTTCTTCACGCTGCATAGCCAATCTTTCAAAAACTCTTTTCGTTTCAACATCCGGTTCTACACCAAGATCCTCATTAAGAAGTGTTTTTAAAGACTGGAATATTTTAAAGGCTTTATTGGTATGACCTGTATCAGCATAGGCCTGCATAATTAAGCGGTATGCACGTTCATCATAGGGGTCAACTTTAATTACGATCTGCATGGTATGAATCAGTTCACTAACATTGTCATCACTTACCATATCCACTTGATCATAAGCAAGTTCTGTAAAACGCTCACGACAAAATTCTCGGTAATTCATCACCCAATCATCAAAGTTTTCAGCATTTTTAACGGAATATCCTTGAAGAAAAGGGCCTAAGTATACATCCAAACGTTTATGGTCTAAAAGATCCATCACGTCCAGCTCTATTTTTACATTTTCGGCAATTTCAACAATCGATCTTTTAGGTGTGTAAAGGACGTCGTCTCCAAGTGTTTTTTTTATTTGATAGAGTGCATTTCGTAAATTTTTCTTGGCGGTCTCCTCTTTTAGCTCACTCCAAAAAAGATTGACCAGTTCATCTCTGGTAACCCTCTTTTGAATGGCTAAATAATAGAAAATAGCTTCAGCTTTACGAAACGGGAATTCTATAGCAGTTCCGTCTACCACTATTTTGGGAACTCCAAATAGTTTCAACTTTATTATCATATTTTTCACCTCACCGTGTTGACCTTATTACTACTAGTATGAACCTTGGAAAAGTAAACGTCAATAATTTATCTCATTTTTTTCATTTTTTTATATCTATAGACGAAAAGACACTGTGCTATGAATTAATAGCACAGTGTCCTTATATAAAATGCGATTAGATAAATTTAATTGGCAATATTATTGACGCTATCACCCATACGTTTTAATCTTATTCGATGTCCATGATGCGCTTCTCTAGAACTTGGTTCATAGAGAATTCTTCAACACCTAGGTAGTATTCTGCAGTTTGGATCATAGCTTCCATTGGAAGTAGACCAATAACCTCTGAACCAATAACGTTTACACCGTAGCGCTTAGCTTCGATACGAATAAGTTCGAAAGATCTATATAGAGGCGTTTTAGTGTAATCAGTCATGTTCATAGAAACTTGAGTGATGTTACGGTCTTCCATTGCAATACCAATACCTTTACAGTATCTTAGACCACCACTAAGGTGACGTACACGCTTAGCAATTGCATTGGCAATGTCTAGGTTTGGCGTATCAAGAATTACGTTGAATGCTACAAGTGGCATTCTAGCACCAATTGCTGTAATACCCGCAGTTGCATGGATTTCAGTACCGAAATCTGGCTTCCACATGTCTTCTTTAACTTTTTCAGCCATACCTTCAAATTGTCCTTTACGAACTTTTGAAAGGTTTGTTCTATGTGTTGCGCTTGCAGCTTTTTCGTATAGGAAGACTGGAATGTTAAGTGCTTCGTAAACTGCAGCAGCAGTTTCATTAGCCAGCTCAACAGCTTCTTCCATTGTGAAGTTCTTAATTGGAATAAAAGGAACAACGTCAGTCGCGCCCATACGTGGGTGCTGACCTTCGTGTTTTGTCATGTCAATAAGCTCAGATGCTGTACGCATCGCGTTTACAATTACACCCTTAAGTGCTTGTGGCTCACCAACTAGAGTAACAACAGTTCTGTTATGATCTGCATCAGAGCTGTAATCAAGAAGCTTAACGCCGTCTTGTCCTCTAAAGTTGTCTATAATTTTTTCAATTTTATTTTTGTCCTTACCTTCACTGAAATTAGGGACACATTGAACGATAGTTTGCATGAGATATTCCTCCCGTAAATTAACGACTTCCAAACGTTGAATTTAACTAATTCGTATGTTGAATAACATGTTATAAATAACATTGTTAAACTTATATCATTGTAAACCTACTGTATAAAACTTGCAAGACTTATATTTATTTCATGTTTAAACCGAGAACATTTTGTACATGCTCTCGGTTTATAGCTTGTTAACAAACCCTTACACAGTAAGAAATAATATCTATTTCTTTAACCCGTATTTTTTGAATGCATCGTTCACAAGGTCGCCAACAAGATTTTCGTTAGCAACATATGGAATTGTGATATGGTCTGTACCGTCGTAAATTTGGTTGTATTCAATTGAAGTTTCAATAGCGTGCTCATTTCTTGCCCAGTTACGACGAGAAACACCAACCATTGTATCCCATGGAACTGAACGACGAAGAATACGATCTACTCTTTCAGAGCCATCAAGAACCATACCAAAACCACCGTTGATTGACTTACTGATACCAACGCCACCACCATTGTGAAGTGCTACCATTGTCATACCACGTGCTGCATTACCTGCGAAACATTGTGTCGCCATTTCTGATGTAACATTAGAGCCATCGTAGATATTTGATGTTTCACGGAATGGAGAATCAGTACCACCTGTATCGTGGTGGTCACGGCCTAACATAACTGGACCGATTTCGCCTTTTCTAACCAATTCGTTAAACTTAAGAGCAATGTTCATACGACCAAGAGCATCTTGGTAAAGAATACGTGCTTGAGTACCAACAACAAGCTGGTTCTTTTCAGCATCACGTACCCATACCCAGTTGTCTCTATCTTGAGGGCGTCTGTTTGGATCAATGCAAGACATTGCTGCTGCATCTGTTGCGCGTAGGTCTTCTGGCTTACCAGATAGACATACCCAGCGGAATGGACCGTATCCGTAGTCAAACAGCATAGGACCCATAATATCTTCAACGTATGATGGCCAGATGAATCCTTCTGATTCGTCAAATCCGTTTTTACAGATTTCTGGTTGACCAGCATCGTAAACTGCCTTCATAAATGCGTTTCCGTAATCAAAGAAGTAAGAACCCTTACCTGTAAGTATTTTAACAAGCTCGTAGTGCTTCTTAAGTGTTTGATTCACACGCTCAACAAATTGTGGTTTGTCGTTGTTTAGCATTTCAGTACGCTCTTCAAATGTCATACCTTGAGGGCAGTAACCACCATCATAAGGTACGTGACATGAAGTCTGATCTGAAAGAAGGTGAATAGTTTCGTTCTTGTCTACTGCATATTGAAGTAGGTCAACAACGTTACCGTGGAATGCAATTGCACGGCCTTCGCCTTTTTCCATGTATTCTTTTGCTTCAGCAAATGCTTTTTCAGGAGAATCTGTGTAAGAATCAACCCATCCTTGATCATGACGTGTAACGATTCTTGACTCATCAACTTCTGCAATGATACCAACGCCATTTGCAATCTTAACTGCTTTACCCTGCGCACCTGACATACCGCCAAGACCAGAAGTAACAAATAGGAATCCAGCAAGATCTTCATCATTTTTGATGCCGTACTTTAGACGACCAGCGTTGATAACTGTATTGAAAGTACCGTGAACGATACCTTGAGGACCGATGTACATCCAACCACCAGCAGTCATTTGGCCGTAGTTAGATACGCCCATTGCAGCAGCTTTGTTCCAGTCTTCTGGATTGTCGTACATACCGATCATAAGACCGTTTGTGATCAGAACTCTTGGAGCTTCTGGAGACGAACGGAATAAACCTAGAGGGTGACCACTCATAACAACAAGCGTTTGATCTTGAGTCATCACTTCAAGGTACTTCTTAATTAGACGGTACTGCATCCAGTTTTGGCATACACGACCTGTTTCACCGTAAGTTACGAGCTCGTATGGGTATAGTGAAATTTCGAAATCCAGGTTGTTATCGATCATAACCTGAACGCCTTTAGCTTCAGTGATACCTTTGTACTCTTCTAGCGGCTTACCAGCAATGTTGCCTTCTGGACGGAAACGGTAACCGTAAATACGGCCATGTTCCATAAGTTCTTCCATAAATTCTGGTGCTAGAACATCATGAAGTTCTTCTGGTACGTAACGTAGAGCATTTTTAAGCGCAGTTTCAGTCTGCTTTTGAGTTAGTGTAAACTCTCTTTTAGGTGCACGACGTAGACCTTCAATAAATTCTGGATACTCAGGTAGAACGTTATCTAGTTTAATAGTCATACCTTCAGCGATACTTTGATTGCTAATCATTGAATTCACCTCTCCGTTTTCTTAAAACCTGCCTGGCTTTACTCGATTGAGTTCAGCAAAGTCAGGCAGTATATATTTTGTTTGCTTAAATTTCTTACCGCATACTTCTTATTACTGCTTTTTACTGCTTCTTTCCTAGGAAGCATGCATAATTTCAATACCGAGCTTTCAATTTTCCAAATTAGAGGTTCTTGGTTCATGAACTCTAGATTTTGATAAATTGAAAGGTTTAAATGGTATTATGCAAGCTTCTTTCCAACCACTGGACCGATAGCCGCTTCAACAGCGTCAACGATTTCGTGAGACTTGATAAGAGCGTACATTGCATTGATGTCTCTGTATGCTTCACGGTCTTCCATGAATGAATCAATTTTTGCTCTAACTGTGTTGTATACAGTTTGTGTTCCTTTTGAAAGCTTACCGTTTGGATCAATGTCGATTGCTTGAGCCGCACACATAAGTTCAATTGCAAGAACATTAGCAACATTTTCATAGATGTCACGTGCTTTACGCGCACCAATTGTACCCATTGAAACGTGGTCTTCTTGGTTTGCACTTGATGGAATTGAATCCACTGATGCAGGATGTGCAAGAACCTTGTTTTCAGATACAAGAGCTGCCGCAGCATATTGAGCGATCATGAAACCGTTGTGTAGACCACCCTTTGGTGTAAGGAATGCTGGTAGACCACTAAGAGCTGGATTAACCATTCTCTCAATGCGTCGTTCTGAAACGTTTGCGATTTCAGCTAGTGCAATTGCCATGTAGTCAAATGGCAGAGCCATTGGTTGACCATGGAAGTTACCTCCAGAGAATACAGATTCATCTTCTGGAATAATGATTGGATTATCAGTTACTGCATTAATTTCGATTAGGACTTTAGAAGCAATAAACTCGATTGCATCTTTACTCGCACCATGGATCTGTGGGATACAACGTAGTGAGTAAGCATCCTGAACGCGGATTTCACCTTGTCTAGTTGTTCTCTCACTACCATCAAGAATGTATAGAAGATTTGCTGCTGTATCCATTTGACCTTGGTGAGGTCTGATTGCATGGATACGTGGGTCAAATGCATCTGTAATTCCACGCAGTGCTTCAATTGTAAACGCTGCAGTCATATCAGAAAGTTTCATAAGCTTTTGTGCATCATAAACTGTAAGCGCACCTACAGCAGTCATAACTTGTGTACCATTGATAAGTGAAAGACCTTCTTTAGAAGTCAGTTCAATCGGTGTAAGTCCCGCTTTTTCCATAGCCACACGACCTGGTAGCTCTTCACCTTTGTACATAGCTTCACCATCACCAATTAGAGGTAGAACCATGTGAGAAAGAGGTGCAAGGTCACCAGAAGCGCCTAGAGATCCTTTTTCAGGAATTACTGGGTGAACGCCTTCGTTGATCATAGCCACTAGAGTTTCGATTGTAGAAAGTCTAGCACCTGAATATCCCTTAACAAGGTTGTTAACACGAAGAAGCATGATTGCTCTTGTTACTTCTTCACTAAATGGTGCACCAACACCACAAGCGTGAGAAATAATTAGGTTTCTTTGGAGTTCAGCTGTGTCTTCTTTAGAAATCACAGTATCTGAAAATTTACCAAAACCAGTTGTGATGCCGTAAACTACTTTACCTTCATCTACGAATCTATCAACGATCGCACGGCTTTCATTAACACGTACAACCGCATTCGGGTCTAGTTCAACTTTAAATCCATTTCTAGCTACATCTACAACATCTTGTAGAGTTAACGACAGTCCATCAAGAATTACTTTATTCATTTTAGTTCCCCCTATCACGTTTACATCACGAATTTCCACATTTCGTTTTGTTATCATAGCCATTCTAACATGGGCTACGTCAGTAAAACGTCAATGTAGCTCTCTTTTTTTAATTTTTGTTGACGTTTTTGATAGACGTTTTTCGAATCAACCCTAAAACACACTCCACAAGCCACTTTCACCCAATAATGTTCTGTACAAAAAATCAACAAAAGAGGTATATCTTCATTTCATACAGCAAAGATACACCTCTTTATAGGCAGGTATAGTAAAAATAGACGTATTCAATTGTCATAAAAACAAGAGCAAGAAAGTCAACATACTTGTTTCCGGTTCTCTTTAAACATTTGATCCCATTTAGAAGGTTTGATTCCATTTTAATAATCTGGATATTAATTCGGTTATAACCAATCTCCACGCCTTCCTCTACATTGATGGCATAGTGCCCTAAAAGGGACATGTATTTCTTTAAGTTTAGTGTATCCATCCATCTCACCCATGCATAGACCATCCATAAAGAATAAAGGCTATAAAAATTCACACCCAAGTAAACTGGTAGGACCATTCGAATACTTACTAGTACTATTATGAGCACATTTGTTATAGATACATATTTAGGAAGACCATCAATTTGTTTTAGCAGCCTTACCTGAAAGGATTTAGAGGACAGATCAAGTTGAGCCTTTTTATTGTCTTCAGCCAAGCGGGCTAGGCGATTAAAAATTTCAGTGTATGTTTTTATCCGAAGTTTATCTTTTGATGACTGATCTTTTTTTCTATGGCTACTTTTTATATGGCTACTCTCATTTGCTAAATTTAGGAAGGCTTCCACCTGCTCAAATGTTTTTGTCTGTTTCAGTCCTAACTGATTATTCTTAAAGGCATCCTCCTGCACTCTATCACCCCACTTTGCAAATAATTTCTACAAAATCAATCCACTCTACTGCATATCTTAGAATGGTATATAACAAAATATACTTAAGAAGATTTATGCTGTATCTATTTGATGGCAAGGTATTGTGGGAATACTGATACATCTTGTTTACTTTGATCAGCCATTTTTTCATCTTCTTATATTTACCATCATAAGTTTTGCCAACCTGTTGTTTACGCCCCACTTCTTCCATTATTAAAAGCAAGCCTTTCCACTTTCCGAGTAGATGTTTAAAATGCAGCCTTAATAAAACATGCCCCAGTGTCACCAGTACCCTTAGGCTTATATCTCCTACAATCAGGAGACCTAAGTAGTATTTCAGATTTTCCAAAGGCGCATATAACATGAGTGCCATTAACAATACAATGACCCATTCGTAGTGTTTAGAATGCCGGGTGAGTGTATAAAACAAAAAAATGCGCTTTTTATTTAGCTCATTTTCAAGGTCAACGATCCTTGCGATAAAATCCGTTCTCCATTTTAGATTGAGTGGCGCGTCCAAATTACAGGGGTATTGATACAGGTATGCTATCTTTTCTACTAATAAATACGCGGCAATGGACTTCATATGAATACATTTGTTGATGATACATGGATTACACATTTGAAGGTTGGTTTTATCGAGAAACTCCAGTACAAAATTATTGCATTTGTTTTCAATTTTTGTAGATAACTTCAGTGTCACTAAATCAAGATAAGTCATAGTTGACCATTTACTCATTCGAAATCGGATTACACACTTTATCAATAAAAGTAAACTCAGAATCTGTAAATGAACAGCCTGTAGTCTAATGTGATAAGACAATCCCTCTAACCCGATGTAATTAAACTTGCCCTTACAGGAATGGAGTTGGTTGGCAGGATGATTTTCAAATAGAAGTTGTATGAGTTTTAGTTGCGTAAGACCTGAACCTGTGTCTTCTGCTATGCTTCTAAAAAAAACTGATGATTTCATTTTGCAATTATTCAAAATGCAATTATTCACTATGCAACTCCTCAATAATTAAAACTTCACTAATCTATCGATGTTCCATTCTCTGCCTTTAAAGCTTCAACCCATGTTAAAAAATAATGGTCCTGCATTAAAGTTTCCATTTCAAGGAGAACGTCTCCAGATTGGGAGCCTAACTGTTCAATCAAACCCACAAAGGTGTGGACCACATTTTTCTTATAATTAAAAGGCGTCTTGTCACTTAAGTGGAATGCAAGTTTAATTAAGTCATGACCTTCAACAAGCTCAGTTGCTTTTGGCCTTTGTAAATATTCGAACATAGCTTTAAGAAAACCTGTATCAAACATTTGCTGAACTACATTATTAATTTCAGGCAGGTCAGCCACTAGCAAGTTACCGATATCTGAAACCGAGTTCATTAATGAATCCTTCCACCCTATTCTTTCGCTGGAATCAGTCATTAAAACCAATAAAGCCAGGGCTGTATCACTGCATTCATATGCTTTAGACCGTACATAAGAGGCATATGCATCATCACCAAAATGATTAAACATTGGATCAATCAAGCCTTTATCCAGTCGTTCTTTTGCCTCATTCCAGTGGTCTATGGACTCTGTCACAATCTCTGCAAATGAATCTGGTCCATGAATGGCCAGTCCTAAAAGTTCATAAGTTTGATCTCTAGAGCCTCTAGTACGTTCAATCCTTTTTACTTCTATTGCAATAGACTTAGCAATCGATTCCCCGGCACACCATTTTTTAACAATGTCATAACCAATACGGTTTCGTTTGTCGTAAGCCGTTAAGCCAACAACAAGTTCCCGAACATCTTGAGGGAGGTCGTCTGGAATTGGAATTTTACCGTCCATTGTATGTGCCATAATCTGCATTTCAGAAAGTCCAAGATATGGACTTTCACCTAACCACAAGTGGATTATGGTCATACCAAAACTATAATAATCAAACTGTTTGCTCTTAATACTTATTTCAGAATAACTCTCCGGTGGTCTGTACCCCAGCGTCCCCTTTGATTTTGTAATCTTTATGGATGCGTCTTCAAGAACAGAAGATATTCCGAAATCAGCTAGATACAAATTATCCTTCTTATCAATAAATATATTGGAGGGTTTGAGATCCATATGGGCAATGTCATAGCGATGTATATCTCTTAGTGCGTCATTAATAAATGGGATCACATAAGTGCGAAGTGTGTCTTCATCAAGCTTGTCTACCCTGGATAGGTCTCCTTTTTTGAAATAAGGATAGACTTCATAACGTCTGTCTTTAAATACGCCATCTTCAATCAGGGGTACAATCAGTTTTGACTTCACTTCTTTTAAACTTTTGATAACTGACATGTCAAACACAATACTGGATCTATATATTTTGGCTATATACTGTTCCCCGTTATATTCGCACAAGTAAATATCCGCCTGGCCACTGGGAACGCCCAAATGTTTTAGTATTTGATACTTTCCACTGATTACGTCTGTAGATTCGATAAGCAAAGTAAAATTTTGTTCATGCTCACCCAGTTTTGATTTCTGATGTAATTTAACGGTAGTATTGGCATTCATACCTTCTCCTTTAATACTTAAATGATAAATACCTGTGTGAGTATGGCTAAATGAATCATCAATGCAAATGGCAAAGTGCTTTCAACAGGACTTGAAAAACTGTATTCCGACAACGATCTGGTGAGGAGGCATTCTAAAGTAAAGTTCTTAATACGTCTCATTCTTTCAATAAATATCCTGTGGTGAATCATCGTTACCACCGACACCAGCCCACCGATTAAATAGGTTACGAGCATACATTCAATGATAAACTCAGTCCCTGTAAATAATCCAATCAGCATAAATATTTTAATATCACCAGCAGAAACCATCCTATACTTGAATGGCAGAAAATGAATTAAAAACGGTAGAATAAAGCCTATAATTGAGAGTTTGGAAAACTGATTGCTCATACCAACATAGATGAGACCAATAATAAATGCCCCTAACAAATAATTGTTCCATACTTTCCTGTACCTGAAATCCATAATTGCCGCTGCTCCAGTAATACAAATTATAAGACTAGTTCCTATCCAAATCTTCATATGCTGAACTCCTTATAATATCAGGCCAATCAATCCAGTCTGAACGATTGGCAGGGCTTCCAACAGAAATGGTAACAATGACCGTTGGTTCCGTTATCAATTTTTTATACTTGGTTAGGGGTTCTTCAAAAATTGTGTTGTAATTGAAGTTCTCTCGCTTTGAAAACACACCATTCACATAGGTCTGACATTCTTTGTTGTCATCAAAATAATATGTGGTATAGGAGACTGGCCCCTTCCAGTGACTGGTTTGTTTGGGTGACAAGTCTGAACTCAGCCTCAAATTCTTTGTTATTAAGTCTTTGACCAACGCTTCCGCTTGTACAACGTCATAGACTTTAAGTCCATTTGAGTAGGTATCATTTATTTGAAATAAGGATGCACCTGCTGCTGTATCATCTGCAAGAAACTTAACATAGGACTGGGCCCGAATATATGCATCTTGATCTATTTGAAAAACATTAAAGAAAGTCATGAGTATAATAAACGCTAGACCCGTAATAAGTGCTTTCATTGCGCTACCCACTCACTTGAAGCATAGTTTTCAATCTCATAAACCCCCTTGTTCTTTTCATTTGAGATTCCCCAAAAGACATTTGCAGCAATAATATTTTTTATTGGCACACTGACCTTATAGTAGATCAGCTGCCCTCTGCTTTTTCTTTCTAAAACATCAGTGGCTACAATAAGAACCTCTTCGTCAGGGATAGAAAAATCATCAGAGATTTCTTTTTTTAGATTGTTAAGATTGTCCGTGGTAAAGTACCCCTCTTGTCTGGCCAGCTCTTTGGCATTGTTAACATGCTTTTGCATCAATGAAATACTATAATGGTTTTTCGTATTCAAAGCGTATTGAAGCGGGAATGTCATGAGTAATATAAAGACTGCACACAGCGCAATTATTTCTTTCATAATGTTCACCTCACTAATGTACACAATCTCTATTAGGGTGATGTTGTCAGCATTTCAACCTGTACTTCCATAACCCCAGCCCCTGCCGCCTTGATAGAGTCTGAACCGGATAATGTTGTTGTGAAAATATAGACCCCCAACACCATTGAGAAAAGTATTACGATTAAATTTTTCATTATTCTGTCGTACTTGCGGCAGTAGATGTACTGATTGTTGTTAACTCAGACGATGCTTTTGTTGCCACACCTTCAGCTACATTCTTAAATGATTTTCCACTGCCACCATCACCAATTATTTGAGTTGTACCAATAAATACCGCTAGAATGATGGTAAATAAAATTACGATTACATTTTTCATTAATATCCTCCTTAAATTCCAACTACCTTATGTAAGCTTTATAGCTTCATTTACTAATTCCCTTATAGTTTTTGCATGAGATCCATGGTATCCATCCAAATGACAATAATCATAAAATTAAGCATAATCATAAAAGCTGACGCAATCACAGGGCTGTACAATACATAACTGAGTGCTTCTTGCTTTTTTTGAAAGCTCGTCATTCTTTCTTCTCTAACATGGTTTTGAAAAAGCTCAAGTTGACTTGCCAACTCAACAGGGTTAATTTTTTCGAGTTTAATAAAAATACTGGATAATTCATTACTCATTTTGGTATTTAGAAGTGTAGCAAATACCTCACAGCCTTCTTCAGCGCAACCAAGACGCCATAAAGACAATAGTTTGGTATATGCTGGTTTGGTTAAGTTGCTAAACTTGAGCAGTTGTTCAATCAAGTAATCACCACTCATAGGCGCACTCGCCTGTGCTATACAAAGGTTTTTAAGTTGTGTCATTGTCTCAAATAATTCTTTATCAATCTGTGATTTTCTATACCTTTGCAGGGCTTCTAAAATGTAGCCAAAGGGTGTACGAAATCCTAAGTATTTATCATTCGGTATAGAAAGTAAAAATATGGTAATGCCTAAGCAAATTTTTTTGACAGAGAAATCTCCTTCAGACATCCAAAACAAACATTGACTGCCTACAAAAAAAGTTAACAACACATAGCGGTAAGTATTATATTTTATTGAGTCCATTCTAATACCTGATTCAAACATCAACCGCGATGCAGCGGGGTCATTCAGCTTAACTTTCAACTCATTTTTAGCACTCTTTAAGATATTCCTCCTAAACTTAATATAGGATTGTCCACGTCTGCCTCGTAACTTAAATAATGTTATGAGTCCAGATATAAAAACAAATAAAAGACTACAGTAATAATAAACAGAGATGTTTTGCATTTTACATATCTCCCTCGTATAATAAGTTTATTCCATAATCAAATACCTGCTTGGCTACTGAACCTTATCCCTAGATAATAGAAGTATGGAAAAGGATCTATCTG
>PPCM01000109.1_pt1 | contig 132067 bp, 133 predicted proteins | sample 1555541 | NCBI WGS metagenome assembly PPCM01 (sample SAMN05284479, study PRJNA326546) | Marine sediment metagenome, whole genome shotgun sequencing project. | isolation source: marine sediment | place: Germany: Wadden Sea | collected 2012-09-05
ACCGAAAGCTGTAATTGACAGTGAAGTAGATATTATCAGAGAAATTGGCGTAGAGATTAACTATGGTGTAAAACTTGGTGTTGATATTTCAATTGATGAGTTAAAGAAAAACTATGATGCTTCCTTTTTAGCACTTGGTGCTTGGAAGGCTTCAAGTATGAGAACTGAAGGAGAACATTTACCGGGTGTATTAGGTGGAATTGACTTCTTAAGAGAAGTAGCTGAAGGAAAAGAAGTAGCTCTAGGAGATAAGGTTGTAGTAGTTGGTGGTGGTAACACTGCGATGGACGTTGCTAGAACTGCACTTCGTTTAGGTGTTAAAGATGTTAGAGTTCTTTATAGAAGAACTGAATCTGAAATGCCTGCACAAGATATTGAAATTCATGAAGCGAAAGAAGAAGGTGTGAACTTTGAGTTTTTAGTGGCACCTACTAATATTGTTGAGAAGAATGGTAGAGCTGTTGGAGTTGTATGTCAACAAATGGAATTAGGAGAAGCGGATGCATCTGGTAGACGTAGACCTATGCCTATTGAGGGAGCTATTACTGAATATGAAACAACTACAATAATCCGTGCGATTGGTCAAAAGGTTGATATGGGTACGATTGATGAACTGGAGTTAACTGATTGGGGAACTATTGTAACTGATGAGTCTACTTATATGACTTCAATTGATGGAATATTTGCAGGTGGAGATGTAGTTACTGGACCGCAAGATGCGATTGATGCTGTTGCTGATGGTAAGTACGGTGCACGTGTTATTGATTCTTATTTAAAAGGTGAATTAAAACCTCATACAAGAATGCGTTTAGTAGAACGTCATGATATGACGGAAGCTGATTATTCTGTTGAAACTGTTGAAAGAGCTGAAAATAAAGTAATGGAGGCTTCATTAAGAGCTAAGACATTTGAAAAATGTGTTGAGACTCTATCTAACAGTGAAGCTGTTATAGAGGGGAACCGTTGTTTAGAATGTGGATGTGATGCTGTGCATACTTGTTCACTGTTAGATAATATTAAAGATTATGAGATTGATACATCTAAGGAATATCTTTCTGAACATAGAAGAGTTGTTGTTGATGATCATGAGTTTATAGAAAGAGACAGTGATAAATGTATTCAGTGTTCTCTATGTATTAGAGTTTGTAGTGATGTAATCGGAGTGGAGGCTCTTGGTTTAATAGACCGTGGGTTTGAAGCGTTTGTTGCTCCTGAGTTTAATAGAAAATTAAGTGATTCTTCATGTGTGTCTTGTGGGGCTTGTATTGAGATTTGTCCAACAGGTGCATTAAAAGAAAAATTAACACTTAAAAAAGATGTACCTTTACCGTACACTGAAGTAGATTCATACTGTACGAAATGTGATGTTGCTTGTGAAGTGACGTATCATTTAAGAGGTGAAGAGATTTATAAAGTAACTCCTCGTAATGAAACGGGTGTTCTATGTGTTGATGGTAAGTTTAAGTTTGAACATTTAAATGTGGAACCAATTGAGCGAAATGTACATGCATTAGATTTACAAAATGTAGCGTTCTTAATTAGTCCTGTTTTAGGGAATGAAGAGTTAGATGAGTTAAAGCAGTATGCTAAGACTGTGAATGGAAAAGTATTTACTACTTTACACGAAGCGAATAGAAACTGTGAAACAATAGTAACTAAAAAAGAATTAGTTGATAAAGTGATTAACGGAGAAAAAAGACCTGTTAATACTTTAGGTGGACGTACGTTACTTCCAGTTGATACTTTGAAAGAACATCAAGAAGTGTTTGATGCTTTAGTAACGATTGGTATTGAGGATCTTGATTTTGAGTTTGATGGAAAAGTAATAGCTATGGATGATAAAGAGACGACTCTTTCTAAGGAAGCAGATATGTTTATTCCTTTAACTAATGTAGTTTATACGAATCAAACAATAACAAGAGGAAACTGTGATATCATCAACCTTAAAAAGGTTGGGAATAGAACACATAAATCTAATATTGAAAAAGTAAAAGAAATATTTAATTAAAAGGTGGTTTTTAACTACCTTTTTTTCGTGATTGACTGAACTAGTGATTGCTGATAGAATTAAATGTATTTTTTAAGAAATATATATGGGGTGACAAAAATGTATGATTGTATAATAGTTGGTGGTGGACCAGCGGGGATATTCACTGCTTATGAACTGATGCTTAAAGCACCAGAATTAAAGGTATTACTAATTGACAAAGGTAGGGACATTTACTCAAGAACTTGTCCTATATTGAATAAGAAAGCAACTAAATGTCCGGAAGGTGGATGTAAACCAGCTTGTTCTATTACAAGTGGGTTTGGAGGAGCAGGAGCGTATTCTGATGGTAAGTTTAATATTACTAGTGAATTCGGTGGATGGCTTACTCAGTATTTAGAGGATGATGAAGTAGAGGAGTTAATTCGCTATGTAGATAGTATTAACTTAAAACACGGGGCGACTTCAAATATTACAGATCCTTACACAAGTAAAGTTAAGGAAATTGAAAAACTAGGATACGGTCACGGTCTTAAACTATTAAGAGCGAAACTAAGACATCTTGGTACTGAACAAAACTTAATGATTTTACAAAGCATTTATGAATGGTTGAAAGATAAAATTGAGTTTAGATTTGGTAAAAAAGTTTCTGAAGTGAATGTTGAAGCTGGAAGAGTTAAATCTGTTCAGTTAAATGGAGACACTCTAGAAGGAAAACACGTAGTACTTGTTCCAGGTAGAGATGGTTCTGAATGGATGAAGGAAAAGTTAGAAAAATACGGTGTACAATTCACAAACAACCAAGTTGATATTGGTGTTAGAGTTGAGACTAATGATATTATCATGGAAGAAATTAATGAGCATCTTTATGAAGGGAAGTTCATCTTTAGAACTTCAGTAGGTACTACTGTTAGAACATTCTGTTCAAACCCAAGTGGACATGTAGTTATTGAAAACCACAGTGGGATTATGCTTGCGAATGGGCATGCGTATAAAGATGAAGCGTTAGGAAGTTCAAATACGAACTTTGCGTTACTAGTTTCACATGAGTTTAAACAACCATTTAATCAACCGAATGAGTTTGCTAGAGAAGTATCTAAACTAGCTAATAGGTTATCGAATGGATCTATCATCGTACAAAAGTACGGAGATATTAAAGCAGGAAGAAGAACAACTGATAAAAGATTACATGAAGGTTTTGTAACACCAACTCTAAAAGAAGCCGTACCAGGTGATTTAGGATTGGTATTACCATATAACACAATGAAGTCATTAATTGAAATGACTGAGGCGTTAGACTTTGTAACTCCAGGTATTGCGAGTGAGCATACTCTGTTCTACGGAGTGGAAGCGAAGTTCTATTCTGCTAGACCAGAAGTTAACAAAAGTTTTGAAACAAAAATTGATGGTCTTTACGTAGGTGGAGACGGTGCGGGTGTAACTAGAGGATTAGCACAAGCTGGTGCAAATGGAGTTATAATCGCAAGAGATATTGTTGACAAAATCAACAAGTAATTCTATAATTTAAGTAGTCGTGATAAGGCTCAATATTAAGCGGATCCATGGCAAGCATTTTTGCTTACCAAGGATCTTTTTTTGTTTATTGGATCCTTGAGAAAAATTAAAGGTAAAAGGGAGAATTAACTTATGAATAATGTAGTAGTTGTAGGAACTCAGTGGGGTGACGAAGGGAAAGGTAAAATTACTGATTACTTAGCACAAGAGGCTGACGTAGTAGTACGTTATCAAGGTGGAAATAACGCAGGACATACAATTGTATTTGATGGGCAAAAGTTTGCTTTACATTTACTTCCAAGTGGTTGTTTATCAAAAGATAAATTAAACATTATGGCGAATGGAATGGTTATTAACCCAAAAGCATTAATTGAAGAATTAGAAGGTTTAAAACAAAGAGGAATTGAAAATATTAACTTAAAAATATCAAACAGAGCTCATATCATATTCCCTTACCACATGACTTTGGACGGTGCTTTTGAACAAAGCGCAGGTAAAAATAAAATCGGAACGACTAAAAAAGGAATCGGTCCGACGTATACAGATAAGTATTTCCGTTCTGGCCTTAGAATGGGTGATTTACTAGATGAGAAGTATTTTAGAACAAGACTAGAATCAGCATTAAATATCAAAAATGGTGTTTTAAATATGTTGGGTCTAGAACAAATGGATTTAGACGTTATATATGATGAATTCATGGGATATAAAGAAGTATTAAAGGGTTTAATTACAGACACTTCTATTCTTTTGAATGAAGCATTAGAAGCAGATAAAAAGGTATTGTTTGAAGGAGCACAAGGCGTGATGCTTTGTACGGATCACGGTACGTATCCATACGTAACTAGTTCATCTCCAACAGCAGCTGCGGTTCCTTTATATACAGGTATTGCGCCAAGCTATATCACGAATGTACTAGGTATCACAAAAGCATATACAACTAGAGTTGGAGAAGGAGCTTTCCCAACTGAGTTTGATGATGAAGTAGCACATAATATTAGAGAAGTTGGTAATGAATACGGTACTACTACTAGAAGACCAAGAAGAATTGGTTGGTTAGATACTGTTATTTTAAGACATGCTAAAAGAGTTAGTGGTATTAATGGGTTATCTATTATGTTATTAGATGTTTTAAGTGGGATTAAGACATTAAAAATATGTACTCATTATTTAGTAAATGGTGAAAAGGTAGATGCAGTGCCATCTATTATTGATCACTTAGAGCACGTAACTCCAGTATATATTGAACTTCCAGGATGGGATGAAGATATTACGAAAGTAACTTCTTATGATGAATTACCAAAGAATGCTCAAAATTATATTGAAACAATTGAACAATTAACAGGAATCAAAGCGAAAATTTTCTCTGTTGGTCCTGATAGAACTCAAACAATTAAATTAGAATCTATATTATAGAAAAATAAGATTTTATAGGCAATGAGATAGAACTTTAAAATCATTTATGATATTATAATCATAAGCGTTTATGAAAGCGATATCAAAGGCAAACTAATAATGTTATATTTGATGTTCGTTTTGATAGTACAAATTTAATAAAGGGGAGCAAATTATGTACAAATCAGATTTAGAAATCGCACAAGAAGTAGAAATGAAGCCAATCAAAGAGATTGCAGAGAAACTAGGTTTAAGTGAGGAAAACTTAGAACTTTACGGGAACTACAAAGCAAAGGTTAATCCTAATGTTGAAGTAGACAGAAAAGGTAAAGTTATCTTAGTAACTGCGATCAGCCCAACACCAGCTGGTGAGGGGAAAACTACTACTACAGTAGGATTAGGACAAGCATTGGGTAAATTAGGGAAGAACTCAATCATCGCATTAAGAGAACCATCATTCGGTCCTGTATTAGGGATTAAAGGTGGAGCTGCTGGTGGTGGACATGCCCAAGTAGTACCAATGGAAGATTTAAACTTACACTTCACAGGAGATATCCACGCAATCACTACTGCGAATAACGCAATTAGTGCATTAATGGATAACCACATTCATCAGGGTAATGAATTAGGAATTGACCAAAGAAGAGTAGTTTGGAAAAGATGTTTAGACATGAACGACAGAGCATTACGTCAAGTAAATGTTGGACTTGGTGGAGTAGGAAATGGGATTCCTCGTGAAGATGGATTCAATATTACTGTAGCAAGTGAAATTATGGCCGTTCTGTGTTTATCAACAGATATGGAAGACTTAAAAGTAAGACTTAGAAGAATGGTAATTGCTTATACGAGAACTCGTGTACCAGTAACTGTTGGAGATTTAAAAATTGAAGGTGCAGTAGCATTAATCTTAAAAGATGCTCTTATGCCTAACTTAGTTCAAACATTAGAACATACTCCAGCACTAGTACATGGTGGACCATTTGCAAATATCGCTCATGGATGTAACTCAATCATCGCTACTAACTTAGGTAGAAAATTAGCTGATTACGTTGTTACTGAAGCGGGATTCGGTGCTGACTTAGGTGCTGAGAAATTCTTAAATATTAAATCAAGAACTGCTGGTTTCAAGCCAAGTGCAGTTGTTATAGTAGCTACAATCCGTGCACTTAAGATGCATGGTGGATTAGGTAAAGATGAGTTAAGTGAAGAGAATGTAGATGCATTAAGTAAAGGTATTGAAAACCTTGCTAAACACATCGATTCTATCACTCACTTCAACTTACCATACGTTGTAGCAATCAATGAATTCCCAACTGATACTAAGAATGAAGTTAAGTTCATTCAAGACTGGTGTGCTGAAAATGGACATCCAGTAGAGTTATCACAAGTATGGGCTAAAGGTGGAGAAGGAGCTATTGAATTAGCAAACACTGTTTTAAGTCAAATCGAAGCAAAAGATGGAGCTGAAACATTCACACCACTTTATGATCTAGACATGAGTTTAGAAGATAAAATCAATACAATCGTAACTAAGGTTTATGGAGCTGACGGAGTAGAATTTACTCAAAAAGCTAAAAACCAATTAAGAACATTCAAAAAACACGGATGGGACAAATTAGCTGTATGTATGGCTAAGACTCAGTCTTCATTAACGGATAACCCAAAAGTTATGGGTAGACCAACTGGATTTAAAATCACAGTTAGAGAATTAAGACCAAGTGTTGGAGCTGGATTCATTGTAGCTTTAACTGGTGCTGTTATGACTATGCCAGGGTTACCAAAACAACCATCTGCATTACGCATGGACGTTGTTGACGGAAAAGCAGAAGGATTATTCTAGTATTTTATTAGACTCTAGATAATCTAGAGTCTTTTTCTTAAAAATAAAGACGGAGGTGCTGTATGCCAGCTCAAGTAATTAGTGGTAGAAAACTATCAAAAGAAATTAGAGAAGAATTAAAAGCACAAGTAGTTGAATTAAAGAAAGAATATAATGATGTTCCTAAATTAGTTGTAGTAATTGTAGGAGAAGATCCTGCATCAGTTTCATATGTAACTGCAAAAGAAAAAGGGGCTTTATACGTTGGTTTTGAATCTGAACTTATGAGAGAACCAATTGATATATCTGAAGATGCTTTACTTAAGATTATTGATGATTTAAATAAAGATGAATCAGTAAATGGTATTTTAGTACAATTACCATTACCTAAACACATTGATATGGATAAAGTATTAGATACTATCTCATTAGCGAAAGACGTTGATGGATTCCATCCTGAGAATGTTGGTAACTTACACGTAGGTCGTCCTGCTTTAGTTCCATGTACTCCTAAGGGGATTATCACGATGATCAAATCTGCTGGATTGCCTATTGAAGGTAAAAATGCAGTTGTTGTTGGTAGAAGTAATATCGTAGGGAAACCTGTATCGATGTTATTATTAAATGAAAATGCGACAGTAACAATCGCACATTCAAGAACTCAAGACTTACCTGGTGTATGTAAAAAGGCTGATATCTTAGTAGCAGCAGTTGGTAGACCTGAAATGATTAAAGGTGACTGGGTTAAAGAAGGTGCAGTTGTAATTGATGTAGGTGTTAATAGAATCCAAAGAGAAATTGATGGAGAGATGAAAAACAAATTAGTTGGTGACGTTGAGTTTGACGCTGCTAGTGAAGTTGCTTCATTTATCACACCAGTTCCTGGTGGAGTAGGACCTATGACGATTACTAGTTTACTTCAAAACACTGTTGAAGCATTCTTAAATCAAAAAAATAAGTAGATAAATGTGAACACCTTTCGGGGTGTTCTTTTATTTTTGGTTAATAATGTATACTTTAGTTGACATTGAGTATAGTTTGTTGTACACTATGATTGTAATAGTTTACAAAAAGTAAATTAAAGTTGAAATAAAAGGAGAAATTAATATGACATTTCAAGAGAAAAGAAGTTTAACATATATTATTACTAACTTAATCAGTATGGTTGTTTACGGTTTAATCGTTTACAACAAATATCAAGCAGGGGACTTTAATGTGGATAACTTAATGAAGTTCTGGGCTTTAAGAATCTTATGGTACATCCCAATTGTAATCGTTGTGAGAATCGTAGTAGAGATTCTTTTAAATATCTTTCATGCAATCTCGAATGAGATTAAAGGGGAAGAACAAGATGATTTAGGTATTACAGATGAAAGAGATAAGTTAATTGAACATAAGGCAAATAGAATTTCGATGTTTATATTCGCTGTAGGATTTGTTTTAGCTCTTGTAACACAAGTAATGGATCTATCAATTCATTGGTTCTTCTTATCTATGATTTCATTTGGTACAATAGGTGAAGTACTTAGTGAAGTATTAAAGATAAATTATTACCGCAAGGGAGTGTAGACGATGGCTAAGAAACTAATTATTAATAATTATGTTAGAAGATTAAGGTTTATGACCGATGAGATGACTCAGTCTGCTTTAGCGAAAGCTGTAGGTGTTTCTAGACAAACGATTGTGGCTATTGAGAAGGGGAAGTATTCACCGTCTTTAGAGTTAGCGTTTAATTTAGCTGAGGTATTCAATGTTCCAGTAGATGAAGTTTTCTATGTGGATAAAGAGGAAACTGAATAAGAATAAAGGGGCTAAGAGCCTCTTTTTTTTGGCTATGATATAATTAGATAAGCATAGAGAGGGGAAATACTATGAAAGAAACTGTTCGAAGTGTTTGGAAGTTTTTCGTAGAAGAAGCTGAGCTCGGACTTGATACCCCAATGGATGTTTATTATTTTGGAAGCACTAAGGATGTGGCTGATTCTTTAAGTGAGTTAGTCGTCAAAGGTGTGAAGAGGGGTACTACAAGTGCTGTGTGGGAGTACGAACATTATTGTGAGGATTTTCCTAAACAGAATGAGTATTCAATTATTACAGATTTTGAAGGAGAACCTAAGTGTATTATTCGTACAACAAATGTTCTGCGTCTAAACTTCAATGAAGTAGACGAAAGGTTAGCGTTAATAGAAGGAGAAGGAGATAAATCGTTAGAGTACTGGAGAAGAGTACATAAAGATATTTTTACTAAGATACTACCTTCTATCGGTAAAGAGTTTAATGACTCTATGCCAATTGTCTTTGAAGAATTTGAAACTGTATATGTTTGTCAATAAAAAAGATGTACCCCAGGGGGTACATCTTTATATTATTAGAATGCCCAGTTACCTTTTCTGAAGATTGGGTGTACGTTACCATCTTCATCAATTCCATCGATATCTAAGTCTTTTGAACCAACCATGAAGTCTACGTGAGTTAATGATAAATTAGCTCCTGCTTCTTTAAGTTGTTCTTCAGTCATTTCAGTTCCACCTTCTAATGTGTAAGGGTATGCCTTACCTAATGCAAAGTGACAACTTGCGTTTTCATCGTATAGAGTGTTATAGAATATAGTGTTTAGGTTTGAGATTGGAGAGTTAACTGGCACAAGTGCTACTTCACCTAAGAATTTAGCTCCTTCGTCCATTTCCATTAACTTACCTAAGTTTTCTTTACCAACTCTAGCGTCAAAGTCTACTACTTTACCATCTTTGAATGTGAATGAGAAGTCTTCTACTAATGACCCTCTTAAGTTAAGAGGCATAGTTGAAGCAAGAGTACCATTTACACTGTTTCTTTCATTCATAGTGAATACTTCTTCAGTAGGAATGTTAGGAATGAAGTAAACTCCATCATTTGCTTTTTTAGGTCCTGCTACCCAAAGGTGTCCTTTTGGTAAACCAACTTTTAAGTCAGTTCCTGGTGCTCTATAATGTAGTTCTTTGAATTTCATTTCATTTAGGTAGTTTCTGTTTTTGAATAATTCTTCAGTATGTAAGTCCCAAGCAGCAATTGGATCTTCTTGGTCTACTCTTGTACATTTAAAGATATAGTCCCATAACTTAGCCATAGCTTCTTCAAGTGGTAATTCAGGGAATACTTCAGCTGCCCATGTTTCACTAGGCATAGCTCCTACGTTCCAACGAATTTTACCGCTCATGATTGAGTCTGATACAGGTTTCATTTTAATTGCGTTTTCTTTTCCTACTTTAGCCATGATCTCTGGATTGATTCCAGCGAATAATTTAGGATTAGCAGCTACAATTGATAACATCGCAGCTTCTTTTTCGATAAGTTCATCCATTCTAGCCATTACGTATTCAGGCATTTCAAGTAATACTTCTTCAGCAGCATGCTCATAAGCGATTCTCGCTAATTGACCATGACTGAATGTAACGTGAACTTTCCCTGAGTTAATATCTCTGTAAGCTACTCTTACAATTTCTTCTACTAAATCTTTTGCTTCGATTGGTGCGTTTACTACTAAGTCTTGACCCTCTTGAAGGTTTACACCTTTTACAAGTAATAGCTTAGCGTATTTTTCTAATTGTTTTTTCATAAGTCCTCCTATTTAGTTAAGTATCTATATAAGAACTCTGCTGAGTTATAAAACGTCTCTAAGTCAACAAATTCTTCTAATGTGTGTGGTTTGTTTAATCCTGCTGATATAAGTAAACATTTAATACCTTTTGTAGCCATGATGTTAGCATCACTACCACCACCAGCTTTAACGAATTCAACATCATCCATGAATGTTTCTAAAACTTCTTTTACTTCGATTGAGAATGGATGTGTTGGAAGAGTTGTATGTGCTGAGTACATTGGTAGTACTTTAATGTCTGTTTCAGCTCCAAATTCTTTAGCTGAAGCATTGAATGTATCAACCATATGATCTACTTGTGCTTTTAGCTTATCGTTGTTTAAACTTCTAGCTTCACATTTTAAAAGGACACTTGGCATAACGATGTTAGTAGCAAGCCCTCCTTCAACTGTTCCGATGTTAGAAGTAGTTTCAAAATCGATTCTTCCAAGTTTCATGTTTTGAATCGCATGAGCAGCTACTGTTAATGCATTGATACCTTTTTCAGGTTCTCCACCAGCATGTGCGGGTTTTCCAATAATGTTTACATGTAAGTTATATTGAGCTGGGGCTTGGTTGACAATTTTGTTTGTAGGACCTCCAACGTCAAATATGATTGCTTGTTTTGAATCGATTCTAGAATAATCTAGATTACGTGCACCGTGAAGTCCACCTTCTTCATAGATTGTGAATAGAATTTCAACTGGTCTATGATCGTCTTTGTTTTCTAGGATAGTTTCAATTGCCTCTAAAATAATAGCTATCCCAGCTTTGTCATCTCCACCTAAAATAGTGTCCGATTTACTGACAACTCTGTCTTCTAAAACTTCAGGAATGATCCCTAGCCCTGGTTTTACCGTATCCATATGTGCTGATAGAATAATCGGATCTAAGTCATTACCGGGAATTTTTACGTAAATGTTGTTTCCGTTTGAATCACATTTGCTTCCTGCATCGTCTATAGTATACTCTAATCCGAGTTTCTTTATATAACTAATAAGGTGTTGCATGAAGTTGTATTCATCTTTTGTTTCAGAGTCAATTTGAACAAACTCTAAAAAGTTCTGTAACATTCGATTTTTATTTAACATATATACCTCCTTGGCTAGTTATATTTTATCAAAAGTAAAGCCTTTTCCCTAGCGGTTATGCCTTTTATTTTATCAGAGGATTGAATTAAGAATTTCGTTTTGAGTTAGAATTATTTTACTATAATTTTTGGGTGTACATAAGTCAAAATAGGAAGTTTTACTAAAACAATTTAATGGCTTTACATAGCCTTTATTCGCCATTTTATGTGATATATTTCTAAAGATTTATACTAAGTTTACTAAAATTATACTAGAATTTACTCTTTTAAAACGCTTACATTATATGGTAAAATTAAAAAAACGAATACAGAAGAGTGTTGTGAAAGCAATTTAAATTAAGATTCCTCTTGAGAAATTTTTCATTTCTCAAGGGGAATTTTTTGTTAGGTAGTTAAAAAAATAATGATTGCGAGTGAAAAAATGAGAATACTAATAGAAAATGCAAAGGCAATTGTAACAATGAATGACAATGGCGACGTTTTGTATGGACAAAACCTACTTATTGAAGATAATTATATATCTTATATAGGCCCCGAGTTTAAAGAGGCAGACAGAGTTATTGATGGTAGAACACTTTACGTTTATCCTGGGTTAGTTAATACGCATCATCACTTGTTTCAAACTTTTACAAGAAACATACCTGATGTTCAGTATTTAGAATTATTTCCATGGCTTGATTACTTATATGAAGTGTGGAGACATATGGATGACGATATTGTTTACAAAAGTGCATTGACTGGGATTTCTGAGTTAGTGAAATACGGTTGTACTACTGTGTTTGATCATCATTACTTACATAGAAGTGATATTGAGTGTAAGTTCGTGGATCAGCAGTTTAAAGCAGCTAGTGAGATTGGTGTCCGTTTCCATTCATCAAGAGGTGGTATGGATTTAGGTGTTGACGATGGTGGTTTACCTCCGATGGGAGCTGTTCAACCAACTGAGGATATTTTAAAAGACAGCGAAAGAGTTATTAAAAAGTTTCACGATACTTCTAAGTATTCAATGAAGCAAGTAGTATTGGCACCTTGTGCTCCGTTTAATGTAACGAGAGAGTTAATGGTGAAGAGTGCTGAGTTAGCTAGGAAGTACGGTGTAAGACTTCATACTCATCTATGTGAAACATTGGATGAAGAGGATTATTGCTTAGAACACTTTGGTAAAAGACCTCTTGCATATATGGAAGAGTTAGGTTGGGTTGGGGAAGATGTGTGGTTTGCTCATGGTATTCATTTTAATGATGATGAGTTAAAACAATTAGCTGATACTAAAACAGGTGTTGCACATAATCCTTGTTCTAACCAAAAGTTATCAAGTGGTACTGCACGAATTAGTGAGATGGTGAAACTTGGTGTACCAGTTGGATTAGCAGTTGATGGAAGTGCAAGTAATGATAATTCAAATCTATTATCTGAACTTAGAGCTGGTTACTTAATGCAAAGAGCGAAGTATTCTAATGAATGTTTGAGTTCTAAGGAGATGCTGAGAGTTGCGACTCGAGGTGGAGCTGAGATTCTTGGTAGAGATGATATTGGTTATCTAGCAAAAGGTATGGCTGCAGATATGTTTATGATTGATACTGAAAGAGTTCAGTATATAGGAGCACTTCATGATCCTGAAGGGTTGTTAACTACAGTTGGAGTGAATCATCCTGTTGATTATACAATCATTAATGGACGAGTTGTGGTTGAAGATGGAAAGTTATTAACGATTGATGAAAATGAACTTATACGAATTGCGAATGAGGCTTCGGATGATTTTATATCTAGAAGTAGTAATTACCGATTTAATAAATAATTGGAGGATTGGATATGTCAGTGGAAGAAAATAATATTAAGCCCGAAGAAAAGAAAATCCTTTGGTGTGATCGTTTTAAGAATAAGTATGTAAGAAGACTCTGTATTAATATGAGTTTGTTAGTAGGAGGTTCTGGTGGTTCTTTAAGAGCTATTGGGATGGCGTTTGTAACAGGTGGAGTTATATTAGCAATTCTTGGTTATAACCCATTTGAGGCTTATGCACTAATTTTTCAAGGTGCGTTTGCCGGTAAGTATGCGATTACTGAGTCATTAGTAATAGCTACTCCACTTATATTTACGGCTCTATCGTTTGCGATAGCGTATAGATGTGGGGTAATTAACTTAGGTGCTGAAGGACAACTCTATATAGGAGCGGTGGCATCAGGGTTTGTAGCTATTTATGCAGATTTCCTCCCTGGTCCTTTATTAATGATCGCAGCTATTCTGGCTGGATTCTTAGGAGGAGCATTGTGGGGGTTTATCGCAGGATGGTTAAAGGTGAAGTTTGGAGCAAGTGAGCTTATCACAACTATCATGATGAATTATATAGGTATTAATTTAGTCGGTTATTTGGTTTATGGACCAATGAGAGAACCTGGTGCGGTTGAACCTTTGAGTAGGTTTATCCAGGAATCTGCAAGATTAAGTATTATTGTTCCAGGATCTAGACTTAGTTTAAGTTTCTTATTAGCAATAGGAGCTGTAATATTTTATTTCTTATTCTTATGGAAAACTACTATTGGATATGAGATGAGAGTTGTTGGACAGAATAAAGAAGCAGCGAGATATGCTGGTATTCATGTTAATAAAAGAGCTTTATTAGCAATGATTATAGCTGGTGGATTTGCTGGGTTAGCTGGAGCTAGTGAAGTATTAAGTACACAGTTTAGAGTTTATTCTTATGTATCAAAAGGATTAGGTTTTGATGGTATAGCGATTGCCTTAGTTGGAGCGAATGCACCGATTGGTATTTTACTGTCAGGTATATTCTTTGGTTCTATGAGAGGTGGAGCATCACTGATGCAAGTTATTATGCAAACTCCTGTATCTGTTATTGATATGTTATTTGCATTGATTATTATATTCATTACTGCACCGAAAATTTATGAGTACTTTAAGGAAAGAATTAAGACTTTAAGACTTAGAAAAGGCGGGGTGGATGAATAATGGATTTATTTGGAGTATTTTTCTCAGCGGATATAGCAACCGCGATGCCTATTCTATTATGTGCACTAGGTTTAGTTATTAGTGAAAGAACTGGTGTACTGAATATTGGGGCAGAAGGAACTATGTTAGTAGGAGCATTATTTGGAATTTTAGGAACGTATTATTTTGGGAATGTATGGTTAGGTTTAATACTTGGAGCTGTGGTTGGTTTCTTGTTTACGGCTATATTTGCATTCTTAACGATTACCTTAAGAGCGAATCAGGTTGTTGTAGGTATGGGGATGAATATGTTTGCGTTAGGGTTTACTACAACTCTTCACCGTTCGATTTTTGAAGGTAAGGGATTTGTATTGTTAGATAAGTTAGATAAAATAAAAATCTTTGATTCTTTAGGAGATGGTGTATTTGGTAATTTAATGTCACTTATCTTTGGACAAGATTTAGTCGTATATTTTGCGTTTATTATGGTGTTTGTACTTCAGCATGTAATGTTTAAAACTGAAACAGGTTTAAAGATTAGAGGAGTTGGAGAATATCCAAAGGCTTGTGCAACTGTAGGACTTGATGTAATCAAGATCAGATATAAAGCAGTATTGTTTAGTGGAATCATGATGGGATTAGCTGGTGCTTATTTATCAGCAGGTCAAGTAAGTGTGTTTACAGAAAACATGGTTCAAGGTAGAGGATTTATGGCTGTAGCTGTAGTAGTATTAGCGAGATATACACCACTTGGTGTAATGTTTGCTTCACTAGTGTTTGCGGCAGGAACAGCATTTAGTTATATCTTAATTGGTAAAGGAATTGAGTTACCTCATCATTTCTTTATCGCAATTCCATATATTATTACAATCATCGCACTAGTTGTTTCGGTAGGGGATTATAAAGGACCGAAATCAACGGGAGTGCCATATGAGAAAACAGCATAGGATAGGGGGAATTTAAATGCTTTTAAAAATGAAGAACATTACTAAGGAGTTTGGTAAAGTAGTAGCGCTTAATAATGTTGACTTTGATGTAAAAAAAGGCGAAATTCACGCTCTATTAGGGGAGAATGGTGCTGGTAAATCAACGTTGATGAATGTGTTATACGGTTTATATCACGCTACGAGTGGATCTGTAGTGTTAAATGGTGAAGAGATTAAAATAGATGATCCCACAGACGCAATAGCTCATGGTATAGGGATGGTTCATCAACATTTTATGTTGATTGATGAGTTGACTGTTATTGAGAATGTTGTTTTAGGGATGAAGCTCGATAAAAGTAGAACTAGAAAGATGGATTTAGAGAAGGCATCTAGGGAGTTTTTAGAATTATGTGACAAGTATAATATGTCGTTTGATGTGAATGAAAAAGTATCGAAATTAACAGTCGGGCAAGAACAGAGACTGGAGATTTTAAAGGCGATGTATAGAGGTGCAAAACTTCTTATATTAGATGAACCGACTGCGGTATTGATTCCGAGTGAAATTGATGAGTTATTCTTAATGATTAACGAAATCGTTAAGGATGGAACTACTGTTATCTTTATTAGTCATAAATTAAATGAGATTATGGAGATTTGTGACAGAGTTACGGTTCTTAGAAATGGTAATTTACAAGGTACGGTTGAAGTTGAAAGTACTACGAAATCTGATTTAGCAAGAATGATGGTTGGAAAAGAAGTGTTCTTACAATACGATGTTGAAGAAGCTATATTAGGTGAAGAAGTATTGAGGCTTGATGGGGTTACTCATTTAAGTAAAAAGGGAGTGGCTACTTTAAATAATTTATCTCTTTCTTTAAAGGGGGGAGAAGTGTTAGGAATAGCTGGAGTTGATGGTAATGGTCAAACTGAGTTGATTGACTGTATTACCGGACTTCAAAAACATAGTAAAGGAACAATCAGTGTGTGTGGAGAAGATACTTCAGGATATTCTCCTAGGGAGATTCTTAAGTTGAAAGTAGGACATGTTCCAGAGGATAGACATAGACGTGGTTGTATGCTTGATATGAGTTTGGTTGAGAATATTATGTTAATGAATTATCACACGAAGAGGTATTCGAGAGGTATTCAACTTCTATGGGCAAACATTAATGATGACGCAAGTGAGTTATTAAAGAAGTTTAATGTGAAGTTTGGTAATAGAGAGAATCCGATTAGAACATTGTCTGGTGGTAATCAACAGAAATTAGTATTAGCAAGAGAAATTAGTAAGGATCCAAGTTTATTGATTGCGATGCATCCAGTAAGGGGTCTTGATATAGGAGCAACAGAATATATTCATCAAAAGATTTTAGAGCAAAGAAGCCTTGGAGCAGGTGTATTACTTGTTTCAACTGAACTTACAGATCTATTCAGTTTATCCGATAGGATAGCTGTTATGTATGAAGGTGAAGTAATGGGTGTATTAGATAAGAAGGATTATAGTGTACAAACAGTAGGGATGATGATGGCAGGTACTCGAATAAGTGAATTAGGTATATAGTCAGTGATAATCACTGATTTAATATAAAAAAATTAGGGAGGAACTTATGAAGAAAGTATTAAGTTTATTATTGGTTTTACTAGTAACTTTTACTATAGCTGGATGTGCTAAGGATGAAACGTTTACAGTTGCGTTATTAGTACCAGGTGCAGTTACTGACGGTGGATGGAGTCAGTCTGCGTATGAAGGTTTATTAGCAATTGAAGAAGAATTAGAAGACGTAGAAATTAGATACACTGAAAATGTTACTTCTGCAAATGCTGAGAAAGTAATGGCGGATTATGCAAGAGCTGGTGTCGATGTAGTTATTGGACACGGTATGGAGTACTTTGATATCGCAGATGCGATCAATGAAGAATATGAAGACACATTCTTTGTTATTACAAGTACAACTTCGCATCAAGCGGATAATATTGCATCAATCAAAACAAATGTAATGGAAATGGGATTCATCGCTGGTTACGTATTATACGAAATGGGACATGATGAGATGATATTCTTCGAAAGTGCACCGTACACTTCAATCGTACAATCAGGTTGGGGAGCTGCTGCAGGTTTCGAATATGCAAACTCTATTGATACAAGTGGTAGAGAGATTAAAACTGACATCGTTCTTATGAATAATAATAATGATGTAAATGCATCTAAGACATTGGCTTTAACAATGGCAAATAGTGCTGACTGGAATGTTGATAAATTAGCATTCTGTTCAAACTCAAATGATGCAACACGTGGAAGTATCTTAGCTGCAGAGGAATTAGGAATTCCTATGGTAGGATTCTATTCACAAAAACAATCAGAATCTGATTACGTATTGATGGATGTTTTAACAGACAACAACAAAACGTTTACTCAAGTAGTTGAATTAATCAGAGCTGGAAATGCTGAAGGTATTAACTATAACTTCGGTGTTGCTGATGAAGTAGTATTCCCGACTGAACTTTATAGTTCATTTAACGGTGGAGTACCTGCTGGATTACAAGATGTTTTAGACCAATTAGTAGAAGATATCGCTTCAGGTAAAATTGATGCGACTCAAATTACTAAAGACTGGGCTGAGGCAAACGGAGAAGCGTAAGTAATGATTTTACACTGGAGGCTAATGCCTCCGGTGTGATTACTATATTTTAGGGGATGATGATTATGAAAACAGTTGTATTTTTTGGGTCAGCTAGAAAAAAAGGACATACTAAGGCAATTCTTGACCACTTGATTGAAAGGTTAGATGGAGAAGTTGTTTTAATCGATGCTTACAGAGAAAAGAATATAAGATCATGTGTTGATTGTAGATATTGTTGGAAAGTTAAGGGTTGTACGATTAAAGACGATATGCAGGAAGTTTATACACATATAGATGAAGCAGATAATTTAATTATCGCATCACCAGTATATTTTCATTCAATCACAGGTGAGTTAAAAGCAATTATTGACCGTTTACAAGTTTACTGGGCAGGTCACTTTAGAAAAGATAGGCCAGTTGAGGACATACGTAAGGGAGCTTACATATTAGTTGGTGGTGCACCTTTATTTGATGGTCAGTTCGAAGGTAGTGAAATTGTTTGTAGGAATGTTTTAAAGGATATGAGTACAACTTGTGTTGGAAAAATTCTATTTGATGATTCAGATCATGTTAATGCGAAAGATCATCCTGAAATTATTAAGGCTGTAGAGGAAATTGCAGCGAAACTAAACGTGAAGTAAAGTGAGTGATAATATGGAACAATTTACATTAAAAGTAAATGGAGATAAGTATAACGTTTTGGCAGAACCAAGATGGACGTTACTTCATGTATTAAGAGAGGTAATTGGTATTACTGGACCAAAACCTGGTTGCTTAACTGGTGACTGTGGTGGATGTAAGGTAATTATTGATGGGGTTGCTAAAAACTCTTGTACTACTTTATTAAAACAATGTAGTGATTCTGAGATTATAACAATCGAAGCTTTAAGTATGAATGGTAGTCTAGATACTATTCAAAAAGCATTCGTATCTAAGGGAGCAGTACAATGTGGCTATTGTACACCTGGGATGGTTATGTCAGCGAAAGCATTGTTAGATAAAAATCCAAACCCAACGATTGATGAAGTCAAAGAAGGAATTGACAATAATTTATGCCGTTGTACAGGGTATAAAAAGATTATTGAGGCAATACTTCTAGCTTCTGAGTTACTGAGTAAGGAGTGTGGATGCCATGAGTGATTTAAGAGTGGTAGGTACAAGCGCACCAATAACTGATGTTGAGAACAGAGTTGCGGGTAAAACGATGTTTACCGCAGATATTAAGTTACCAAATATGTTATATGGAAAATTCAAATTATCTCCACATGCACATGCGAAAATCATAAGTATTGATACTTCAAAGGCAGAAAAACTAGAGGGTGTTAAGGCAATTGCGAGCTGTTTTAATACTCCATCAAGAAAGTTTTCTGGAACGATGAAGTTTTATGATCATGAACCAATTGAAACAGAACAAATTTTTCCTAGTATTGTTAAGTACGTTGGAGATAGAGTATGTGCTGTGGCTGCTACATCTGAAAGAATAGCCAATGAGGCTATAAAATTAATAGAAGTTGAATATGAAGTACTTCCACATGTGTTAACAATCGATGAAGCGATGAAAGAAGATGCAGTTCAATTACATGAAGGATTTGATAATAAACTTGGTGAGATTGATGAAGAAATCGGAGATGTGGATGAAGCATTTAAAACAGCTTTCAGAGTATATGAAGATACGTACACAACGCCAGTAGTAAATCACTGTGCGATGGAAACACATGCAGCAATTGCTGATTACGATAAAAAAGGTAAAGTAACAGTTTATACAACGACGCAAGCTGCATTTAGTATCAGAAGTTTATTAAGTCATTTATTTGATTTACCAATGACTAAAATAAGAGTTATTAAACCACCTCTTGGAGGCGCATTTGGAGCTAAGATTCCTGCGACGCTTGAACCTCACGTAGTAGCGTTGAGTAAGTTAGCAGGTAGGCCTGTGAAGATGGTTTTAAGTAGAAAGGAAACATTTATTTCTACAAACACAAGACATGCATCTAAAATTTGGATGAAAACAGCAGTTGATAAGTCGGGTGAGATTCTAGCTCAGGCGACAATTGCGAAAACAAATACAGGTGCATATGCTACAGCTGGATTTGATGTAGCTGGAGCGATGAGCGAAAAACCATTCGTTGTTTATAAAACACCGAACATTAGGTTTAAATCAATGCCTGTAATGAGTAATATCCAATCAGCAGGTGCGATGAGAGGTTACGGAGCACCACAATTCTTCTTTGCACAACAGTTACAACTTAATAAAATCGCAAATGATTTAGGAATTGATTTTGTTGATATGCAACTTAAGAATGTTTTTGAAAATGGGCAATGTGAAGACTTGGGTAATACTAGGTTAAAAGATTGTATTGAAAAAGGTAAGGAATTATTTGATTGGGATAACCGTAAAAATGAACCCGTAGATGAGGATACTGTAAAAGGTTTCGGGATGGCTGTAGCTTGTCACGGTAATGGAGTTTATAAGGTTCACCGTGATTACACGGGTGTAGGTTTAAAAGCGAATGAAGATGGAACGTTTACAATTCATACGGGGGTCCATGAGATGGGTACCGGAATTGTAAGGATGCAGACAATGGTTGCTGCTGAAGTTTTAGGAATTGAGTATTCGGACTTTACTGAGTATGAGAGTGATACTGACGTTGTACCTTGGAATGTAGGAGATTATGCATCAAGAGGCGTATTTGTATCAGGAAATGCTAGTAAGTTAGCTGCTGAAAAGATGGTTAAGAAGTTATTAAAAGTAGCATCTATTATGTTAGAAGAAGATGTTAGTAATTTAACTGTTTTAGAAGGTGGGATTATTAAAGGTAAGTGTGAAGTTACGTTTAGTGATATAGTGATTTATTCACAAAAAGTACTTCAAGAAAATATATTAGTAGAAGCTTCATACGCGAATGAGGCGACTCGTATATCATACGGAGTTCATTTCGCAGAAGTGGAAGTTAATAAACGAAGTGGAAATGTTAAAGTAACGGATTACGTTGCGGTTCATGATGTCGGAAGAGTGATGAATAGAACTGCGATTGAAGGTCAATTAGAAGGGGGTATTCAAATGGGTCTCGGGTTTGCATTAACTGAGGAATGTTTGTATGACGCTTCTGGTAAGATGACGAATGCTAACTTTAAGAAGTATAAGATTTTTAAAGCGAAAGATATGCCGAATATCACAGTTGATTTCATTGAAGAAGGAGATCAACCAGGACCGTTCGGTGGTAAAAGTATTGGTGAATGTGCTGTGAACCCAGTTGCACCAGCAGTTGCGAATGCAGTTGTTAATGCGCTTGGAGTTAACTTTACAGACTTACCACTTAATGAGAAAAGAATTATGTCTAAAGTGTAATATGGTAATTCATATTATCCTCTAATGGGAAGGGGACATTCACGCATATATATGTGTCCTTCCCACAAATAATTAATGTTGGGGTTTAAAAAACCTTCGGCATTAGTCGCTGTCTAGATAGTATAAATTTAGTAAAGATATACTAAATTTTGAAAGGAGATCATCAAATGTCTACATTAAAAGCAGTCGCTAAATTAGCTAACGTAAGTGTTTCAACTGTTTCGAAATATTTGAATGATGATATTAAAGTAAGAGAAGATACGAAGAACAGAATTGAGACAGCACTAAAAGAAGCAAATTATACAAAGGTACCAAAACAGAAAAGGCATCACAGTAAATCTATTGCGATTATTTTGCCTGAGATTGCTAATACAAAGTTTTCTGTATTGGTTAGTTATATGTTAACTGAAGCAATGAGTAAGGGGTATACGGTAATGACGTTTACTACTAAGAACTCAAGTGCTACTGAAACAATTATAGTGGATGAGATTATTCAGCTAGGCGTAGCTGGAGCGATTCTTATCACAGAACCTCAAGGGAAACCTTCTGAGGAGAATTTACAAAAACTAAAAAAAGCAGGGGTTGCGGTAGTAAGTGTAAATAGAGACTTTTACGCTAATAAGCATGTATCTGTATGTAGTGATTATTATAACTCTATTAAGGATGTTTTATATCACTTCTATTCAAACGGACACCGTAAAATCGGATTGATGTTAGGGTGGGAAAAGCAAAGTGGTAATACTGAGATATTTAGAGCTGTTAAAGAGGTATCTGAGGAGTTAGAGTTTGACTTTGATATTATGGATAACATTTATTATACAGACTACAACAAGATTAAGTACCGTTTAGGATTGGAGTATTTCAGAAATAAGGGAGTTAATGCAGTATTTACTATTAATGATCTTATGGCGTTAGAACTACTTAAGAGTATGAAGACTCATAAGTTAACCTATCCGGATGACTTAGCTGTTATTGCATTAACTGATAATGATAATTTTGACTTATTAGATGTGTCAGCACTGGATACTGATTCAGTGATGGTCGCAAAAATAAGTGTGAAAGCAGTGTTTGATACTTTAGAGGGTAAACCTGTTGATAAGTATCAAGTAATTAGAACGAAATTGATAAATAGAACATCAAGTATGCCTAACTCAAAATAGGAGGATGTATGAAGACTTTAATCAAGGGAAAATGGTTGATTCATAATATGGAACTGAAAGAGGACTGGGGTATCGTCATTAATGACTCAGTTATAGAAAGCGTTGGTCCAATTAAAGATTTGCTAGGTGATTATGATGAAGTGATTGATAGAACTTCACAAATAATTGCGCCAGGATTTGTAAATGGACATATGCATATGTACGGTGTGTTATCACATGGTATTACCGCAGAAGCGCTTGTTACAGAGTTCTCAAGTTTTTTAGAAGATTTCTGGTGGCCGTATGTTGAAAACAGAATAGATCACGACTTGATTAAAACGACTACTAAATGGGCCTGTATTGAAATGATTGATTCAGGGATTACTAGTTTTATGGATGTATTAGAAGCACCAAACGCTCTTCCTGGAGCACTTAGGGTAGCCTCAACTGAGGTAGAAAAATCTGGACTAAGAGCTGTTTTATCTTTTGAAGCTTGTGAAAGAGTCAGTAAGGAAAACGGTAAGTTGGGGTTACATGAGAATATAGAATTCGCTCAATCAAAAGGAGCTGATAGTTTAGTTCAAGGAGCGATGAGTATACATACATTGTTTACCGCATCAGAGGAGTTTATTAAAAATGCAAAGCACATAGCGGATGATAATAATCTACCATTCCACATGCATTTATCTGAGTCGGTGTATGAACCAAATGAGGTAATGAAGAAGTATCAAAAGACTCCAGTTGAAGTCTACCGTGATTGGGGAATATTAGATGAAAATGTATTTGCTTCACAAGTAGTACAAGTGTCTGAAAAGGAAATTGATTTGATTGGAAAATCAAATATGAGAGCAGTGTCTATGCCACTATCTAACTGTGAAGTTGGTGGTGGAGTAGCGCCAGTTGAAAAGTTACTAAAGAAGAATGTAAGTGTTGGATTAGGAACTGATGGATATATAAATAATTTCTTTGAAGTTATGAGAGGTGCATTTTTAATTCATAAGGCCTATCAACAAGATCCACAATCAATGCCAGCTGAAACGGTTTATGATATGGCGACTCGTATGGGAGCGATAGCTATGGGATTAAATAGAGTTGGTGAATTACAAGAGGGGTATCTTGCTGATTTAATTACTATTGATATTGATACACCAACACCGATTAATAAACATAATGTATTTGATCAATTAATACTGTTTAGAAATCCAAATAACGTTAGAGATGTATTTGTTAATGGTAAGAAACTAAAAGAAGACGGAATCATCTGTTCAATGGACGTTGAAGGTTCTAAGAAGGAACTAAGAGAAGCAACAAATCAATTTTGGGGAGTGGAGTAAATATGTTAAATAAAGACAAGATTCAAGGTGTGGATATTAGTATTAATTATTGTGGACTTAAATTACAGAGTCCATACATATTAGCATCAGGACCGTTATCGTTTAGTGCTGAGGGGATGATTAAGGCACATGAGTACGGTGTTGGGGCTGTAGTTACCAAAACGATTCGTATGGGAAGAGCAATTAACCCTGTGAATCATATTACTAAAGTGAGTGGTGGGAACACTCTACTTAATTGTGAAAAGTGGGCAGATACGGATAAAGAGCTTTGGTGTTCTAGGGAAATACCAATGGCTAAAGAAGCAGGAGTTACAGTAATTGCGAGTGTAGGTCATACACTGGCAGAAGCGAAGTTAATAGTAAAGGATGTTGAAGAAGCTGGAGCAGACATGATTGAACTTGTTTCTTATGAAGTTGAAACAATGTTACCGATGTTAGAGTACACACTTAAAACTGTAAGTGTTCCAGTAATTTGTAAACTAGGTGGTGGCTGGAGTCATCATGCTGAGGTTGCGAAAAAATGTATTGAAATGGGTGCAAATGGGATCTGTGCAATCGATTCTATTGGACCAGCATTAAAAATTGATATTGAAAAAGCGAGTCCTGAATTACAAAGTGAAAATGGTTATGGATGGTTGACTGGTTCAGCTATTAGACCATTTAGTGTAAGAATTAACTCTGAAATCGCTAGAGAAAATCCTGAGTTTAAAGGACTGTACGGTACTGGTGGATGTATGAGTGTTGATGATACGATTGAGTTTTTAATGGTCGGATCTAATGCAGTTGGAGTTTGTTCAGTTGGGATTCTTAATGGAATAGAGTATATAGAGCGTATGTGTTACGGATTAAGTAAAAGAGTTTATGAGTTAGGGTATGAGAGCTTAGACCAAGTGATTGGTGCTGCATTACCGAAGTTTAAGAATACAGAACTTATTACGAGACTTGATTTTAACTTTACGGCACATGGAACGCTTGATAAGGACTTTAAGAATAAATGTATTAAGTGTAATAAATGCGTTAAGGTATGTTCTTATGACGCAAGAGTTTTAGAGTTTCCTGTAATGACAGTGGACAGTGAATTATGTAGAGACTGCGGAGTATGTGTGAGTGTATGTCCTACGGCTTCTCTAACTGCTGAGTTTGCAGATCAAACGGAAACGGATATTAGTAAAGCGAATGAATCTTTAGAATTTTATAACATAGTAGCAAGGGAGAATATGTAGATGGTTGATATTGTAAAAAAATTATCTGATTACGCAGAGAATAATCAAACTGAGTTGGTTGAGTTTTTAAAGGAGTTTATCGCAATTGAGAGTGTTACTTATAATGAATCTGAAGCGGTTAACTTTTTAGCTAAGAAAATGAATGAGTTTAATTTTGATGAAGTAAGAATAGATAAAGTTGGAAATGTATTAGGTAGAGTTGGAAGTGGTAAAAACGTCATTCTATTTGATGCACATATCGATACAGTGGAAGCTGGAGATGAGAAAGACTGGGGATTTAATCCATTCGATGCTCAAATCAAAGATGGATACATCCATGGCCGAGGTGCAGTAGATGATAAAGGATGTTTAGCGGCTATGACTTTCGCCGGTAAAGCGATAAAAGAATTAGGTTTAGAAGATGACTTCACTATGTGGGTATCTGGATCAATTTCTGAAGAAGATGTTGAAGGAACTTGTTCTGGTGCGATGTTAGAAGAGTCACCTGATATTAAACCAGACTTCATCTTAGTAGGTGAAGCGAGTGAAAACCGTCTTGTAAGAGGACATAAAGGTAGAGCTTTAATTAAAATTACAGTACCAGGAAAAGCGGCACATGCTAGTGCTGCATGGCGTGGAGATAATGCACTTATAAAAGCATTACCAATCATTGAAGGAATTGATAAACTAAATAGTTTTGAAGAAGATCACTTCTTAGGTAAGGGAACGATTGAAGTTACTAAAGTTGATTGTAAAACTCCGTCACTTAATACGATTCCTGGTGAAGTAGTCATTACATGTGATAGAAGAATTTCACTAGGTGAGACGATTGAAGAATTAATAGAAGAACTTCAACCGATTGTATCAAAGGTTAAAGGTGCAACGATTGAGATAGATACAGAACAAGTTAAGACGTATACAGGGTATGAGATTACATGTGTGGATTACTTCCCTTCATGGGTGATGCCTGAAAATCATAAAATTGTAACTTCGGGTGTTGATGCTTATGAAGCGGTGTTTAATGAAAAGCCTGTAATTGGTAGTTGGGACTTTTGTACGAATGCTACATTCCTATGTGGTATCACAGGGATTCCGGCTCTAGGATTTGGACCAGGGGATAGTTCTCTGTGTCATTCAACTGAAGATAAGGTTAAGATTTCTGAACTGGTAAATGCGGTGAAGTTCTATGCAGCATTTCCATTCAGTATTAGTAAATAGGAAGGGGAATATATATGCCTCTATATGGTAAAAAAAAATTTAATGCGATTAATAAACATACACCCCGTTTAGACGGGTATGAAAAGGCGATGGGAAAAGCGAATTATGCGGCTGATCTATCTATGCCTCACATGTTAATGGGAGGTATGTTAAGAAGTGATTATGCTTCTGCTAGAATCGTCTCAATCAATGTGGATAAAGCATTAAAGATTGAAGGAGTACATTCTGTATTAACTCATAAAGATATTCCGGTTATTAAAAGCTGGAGTAATTACATGTATATAACAGACCAAGTACGTTACATCGGTGACGTAGTTGCGATTGTAGCTGCTGAAACGAAGGAACTTGTAGATGAAGCTCTATCAATGATAGAAGTAGAGTATGAAGAGTTACCTGCAGTATATACAGTAGAAGAAGCTCTACAAGAAGGAGCACATTCAGTTCATGAAAAGTATCCTAATAACGTATTCACTGATTCTGAGTATGACATCTTAAAGGGTGATATTGAGAGTGGATTTAATGAAGCAGATGTAGTTATGACAAGAGAGTACGAAACACAGTACGTGGAACATTCTTATATAGAACCAGAAGCATGTTTAGCTGTACATGATGCGAATGACGGTGAGATGACTGTTTATGCATCAGCGCAGAGTCCGTTCTTTACAAGAAGATACATCGCGGATGCACTTGAAGTGTCGATTAAAGATGTTCGACTTGTTCAACAAACAATTGGTGGAACGTTCGGTGGTAAGGAAGAAGCGATAGGGCTTATTTCTGCTAGAGCGGCTCTTTTAGCTAAAGCTACAAAGAGACCTGTAAAAATCGTTATGACGAGACAAGAATCATTTTATGAGAGTGCTAAGAGACATCCATTTAAGTTTAACTATAAAATTGGTGCGAAACACTCTGGTGAGATTACTGCGATTGAAGGAAAGTTAGTTTGTAATAGTGGAGCTTATAATAATCAAACACAGTTTATGAACTGGAGAGCTAGTGTTCATTCTGCTGGGCCTTACGTTATCCCTAACGTAAAGACTAAAACATTTGGAGTATTTACTAATAATATTCATTCAGGTGCTTTTAGAGGGTATAGTTCGCCTCAGTTAATCTTTGCTCAAGAACAGTTAATGGACGAGTTAGCGGATGAGTTAGGAATTGATCCTGTGGACTTTAGATTATTAAACTGTTTAAAAGATGGATCAAAAACTGCTACTTCTCAAGAAGTTAATAATGTTATCTTGGATGAGATTATTGAGTATACAACTGAACAAACTGATTTTAGAAATAAAAGAAAACAATATAAGAACCAAGATTCTAAAATATATAAAAAAGGAATCGGTATGGCATTAGCTTACCGTGGATGTGGGTTTGGAGCTGAGAGTGTTGATTCAAGTGGATCAATGATTATCGCAAACGAAGACGGAACTGTAATGATTAATTCAGGTCTTGCTGAAAACGGTCAAGGTTTAAAAACAGCCTTCGCACAGATTGCTGCGGAAGGACTAGGAGTTCCAGTTGAAGCGATTCGTTTCCATGGATCAGACACTCATATGACAACCGATAGTGGTATGACAGTAGCCTCACGCTCAACTGCGATAGGTGCAAAATCAATGCGTACAGCTGCTGAGAAGTTAAAACACTTAATGATTAAAAATGCGATTGAGTTAAGCATCTTCCCAACGGACTCTCTAAATTCTATAAAAGAGTTAAGAGCTACTCCTCACGGAAGTGTAAAAGGTATCACTTTAGCTGATATTGATCAAATCGACATTGTGGACGGGTTTGTAGTTCATAAGGTTTATTCACAGATTAAAGTACCATTCGCTGACCTTTGTGTTTCAAGTCTCTGGGCTGGAAAACAAATGGCTGTTTATGACTGGGTAGAAGCTGAAAAACTAGTTCAGGATCATCATACAGGTCAAGGTAAAGCATTCCCTAATTATTCTTATGGATGTGTAATTGCTGAGGTTGAAGTAGATACTGAAACTGGATACGTGGACGTTGTGGAAGTTACATCAAGCCATGATGTTGGGACTGTTATTAACCCCTCATTAGCTAAGGGTCAAATATACGGTGGAATTGTTATGGGTCAAGGGTTTGGTGTATTAGAAGAGGTTGAGACGAATAAAGGTCGCATTAGACAACATAACTTCGATAACTATTTACTACCAACGTCTGTAGACAGACCTAAGATGAATATTAATTTATTCGAATGTGATGACGATACTGGTACGTATGGAGCTAAAAGTTTAGGGGAACCTGCAACTGAGGCTGTAGCTGCAGCTATTGCGAATGCTGTTGCGAATGCGACTGGAAATAGAATAAGACAGAATCCAGCAGACTTAGAGAAAGTGTTGTTAGGTAGAAAACTGAGATAGGAGGATAACATGTTTACTTATGATTATCATCGACCAATGTCGAAAAAAGAAGTATGTGAGTTACTTGATAAGTATGGGTCACACGCTAAGTTACTAGCTGGTGGAACAGACCTTGTAGTTCAGATGTTTGAAAAAAGTCCAAGATTAAAAAACATTCAACATGTTATTGATCTGACTCATATAAAAGAATTGAGATTCATAGAAGAAAATGAAAACTATGTACGTATAGGTGCAACTACAACTCATACGGACGTTGTTGAATCAGATATCTTAAGAGAGTTCGCGCCGTTCCTTTGTGACGCTACGTTCTTAATCGGTTCACCTAAGATAAGAAATACTGGTACAATCGGTGGAAATATTGCGAATGCGTCTGCCGCGGCTGACTCGGTAGTACCTTTAATAGCGCTTGATGCTAGAGTGAAGATTTTAGGATTATCTGGTGAACGTGATGTATTACTATATGACTTAATTGAAAAACCATATTCAATTCTTACTGAAGAAGATGAATATATTACTGAAATATATTTTAAAAAGTTACCTCAGGATGCGACTACTTCTTTTGTAAAACTCGGAAGAAGAAAAGCAATGGCTATATCAAGATTAACTGTGGGAGTTACACTGGAAGTAAGCGAGGTAATTGAGAATGTTTCAATTGTTCCTGGATGTGTGTTCCCTGTTCCAAAAAGAATTAAGAGTGCTGAAGAACTTCTAAAAGGAGAAGTACCGACTGTTGAGTTAGTGGAAGAAGCGGCGAAAGCTGTAGCTGAAACGATGATTAAAGAAACAGGTAAAAGATGGTCTACTCCTTATAAACAACCAGTAATACAATCTCTTGTAAAAAGAGCGATACATGAAGCTCTTGGTTGGGAAAAAAGGTGATTTTATGAAACAAGTAGTACTTAATTTTATAGTGAATGATGTTCCACGTAATTTGGTTATTAAACCATATGCAAGACTTTTGGATGTTATAAGAGAAGACTTAGGATTAACTGGAACGAAAGAAGGTTGTGGAGTTGGTGAATGCGGAGCATGTACTGTAATTGTTGACGGGGAAACAGTAAACTCATGTCACACATTAGCTGCATCAATGGAAGGTAAAAGTGTTGTAACTATAGAAGGATTAGAAAGTGAATCAGGAGAACCACATACGATTCAAAAAGCATATGTTGAAAAGAATGCGATTCAATGTGGATTCTGTACACCAGGGTTTGTGATGAGTACGAAGGCTTTATTAGATAAAACCTTAGAACCTACTAAAGAAGAGATTGATATCGCGATCTCAGGAAACATTTGTAGATGTACTGGTTATGAACAAATAGTAGATGCGATTGAATACTCAGCTAGTGAGTTAAAAAATGAATCTACTGATTAAAGGTGGTACGTTAGTTACAACTGAAGGGATGACTCAAAATGATATACGTGTAAGTGATGAGTTAATTACTGAAATAGGTCATTTAGAATCACATCCTGATGAATTAACAATTGATGCTTCGGGTAAGTTAATATTCCCTGGCATAATTGACGCTCACGTTCATTACCATATGAATGCAGGAGCGATATATACGGCTGATAACTTTGATCAAGGTTCAATATTGGCAATTAAAAATGGTGTGACTACGATTATTGACTTTGCACCTTATCAAATCCCCAATTTGCTACCAGCAGAGTCAATAAATATTCGTAGGCAAGATGCTAAAGATTGTCATGTTGATTATAAGTTTCACTTAGAAGTAAGTTCTTATGAACAAGTTAAAAACTTGAATAAGTCTTTCTATGAGGAACAAGGGATTAAAAGTTTGAAAATATATACCACGTACGGAGATGATATGATTTCCTACGATGATATAAAACCATTGTTTGAACATGCTGTTAAGAATGAATTAGTAGTGATGATTCACGCTGAAAATGATGAGATATTACGAGAAGAACGAATGAAGCTGATAAATAGAAATCAGACCGATATATCTAATCATGGATTAAGTAGACCAAGGGAAGCGGAAATTAAAATGATAGAGTACGTGGTCGATGCAGCAGTTGAGTTAGGCACTGTGATTTATATAGCGCATGTATCAACTAAAGAAGGTGTTAATTACATTAAGAAGTATAAAGATAGGGGAAATATCTATGCAGAAACATGTCCTCATTATCTATTATTGGACGAATCTTACTATAAGCGGGTAGAACCAGAACGCTATGTTATGAGCCCTCCGCTTCGCACAGCGGAAGACTCACTTACACTCTGGCAGAGGCTATCTGATAATACTTTGGATTGTGTATCGACAGATCATTGTGCATTTTCTCTTGATGGCAAGGCAAAGGGAAATTCATTTATTGATGTTTACTCAGGTGTTTCAGGAACTGAGACACTGCTTCCAATTATGTATACGCATTATAAGGAAAAGGGACATCCGCTTGAAGATTTAATTAAAAAAATATCAACTAATCCAGCTAAATTATTTGGGATGTACCCTAAAAAGGGTAGTTTAAAAGTTGGAACTGATGCTGATATTGTTATCTATAATCCTTTGGAAGAAAAAGTTCTTAAGGATGAGGATGTATTATCAAACTCTAATTACACTGTATTTGATGGATTCACTGTTAAGGGAAAAGTCGAAACAACGATTATTAGAGGGAATATTGTTTATAATAATCAATTATCTCTGAATGAGTTCAGAGGAAAATATATTTATTAATGGGGAGGGACTATGAAGTCTTTATTAAAAGGAAAGCATTTATTAACACTTCAAGATTGGTCAAATGAAGAGTTAGAAACGTTGTTTAACGTAACAGACCACTTAAAATTACAGTACACATTAGGGAATCACACTGAGTATTGTAAGTACAAATCATTGTTTATGTTATTCTTCGAAGAATCAACAAGAACAAGAAATGCCTTTGAGTGTGGGATCACTCAATTAGGTGGACATGGGAATTATTTGACTCCTAAAGCTACTCAAATTGATCATGGAGAAACTCCAAAAGATACAATTGAAGTATTAAGTAGAATGGGTCACGGTATTGGGATTAGAAACACGTTAGTAAACGGTCATAAATGGATGGCAGAATTAGCAGCTCATTCTAAGATTCCTGTTTATAACATGCAATGTGATATTTGGCATCCAACACAAGCGTTGGCTGACATTTATACAATTAGAGAAAAATTTGGAAAAGACTTAAAAGGTAAGAAGTTTGTTATCTCATGGACTAGTGCTGGTAACTATATGAGACCATTATCAATGGCTCATTCATTAGTAACTACAATGACTAGATTTGGTATGGACGTTACATTAGCTCATCCTGAAGGATTTGAACTAATGCCTGAGATTATGGATATGGCTCAAGAAAACGCTAGAAAATCAGGAGCTAAATTTGAAGTTGTTCATGATATGGATGAAGCATGTCAAGACGCTGATATCATTTACGCTAAAGGTTGGGGTCCTATCATGACTGTTGGTGATGATGAGGTTGCTGGTGTTAAGATGATTGAAGAGAATCCTGGTTGGATTGTTAATCAAGAAAGAATGGATATGGCAAAAGAGCAAGCGATTTATATGCACTGTATGCCAGCTGATAGAGATATAGAAGTAACGAGTGAAGTTATGGATGGTCCACAATCAGTAATCTTTGATGAAGCAGAAAACAGAATGCATACGATTAAGGCTTTAATGGCTTTAACTATGGGTAATGTTGACGGTAGAAGATAATATAAAAAGGCTATAGTTCCTATAGCCTTTTATTTAAGGAGGTACTTATGTTATTAGATTCGTTTAAATTAAAAGACAAAGTTCTAAAAAATAGAATCGTTATGCCACCTATGGTTACAAGAATGGCCAAAGACGGGTTTGTAAGTGATTTTCATTTAGTACATTATGGTATGAGAAGTGAATACGGGGTTGGGATGATTATGTTAGAAGCAACAGCTGTTGTTCCTGACGGAAGAATTTCAACACATGACTTAGGTATATGGAGTGATGAACATATTGAAGGACTTAGTAAGATAGCTAGTTACTTAAAAAGAAACAATACTGTATCGTGTTTACAATTAGCTCACGCTGGTAGAAAGAGTGATAAGTCGTTAGACGTCGTTGCGGCAAGTCCTGTTGCCTTTAATAAGGACTATGTTACGCCTAGAGAGATTGAAGTAGAAGAAATCAAGCAAGTAGTGGAAGCATTCGGTAAAGCGGCTGTGAGAGCGAAAAAAGCTGGTTTTGATGCAGTTGAGGTACATGCAGCACATGGATATTTAATTAATTCGTTTCTTTCACCACTTACGAATAAAAGAACAGATGAGTACGGTGGAGATATTAAGAATAGAGTAAGACTATTAAAAGATGTAGTAGAGAAGGTTCGTTCAAGTTTTGATGGAATTCTTTCGGTTAGAATCAGTGCGAGCGATCACGCTGAAGGCGGGTTAGAAGTATCTGATTATATTGAAATAGCTAAACTCTTAGAAGAGTTGGGTGTTGACTTGTTAGATGTATCAAGTGGTGGAGTTGTATCTACTAGTTATAACTTATATCCAGGGTACCAGGTTCAGTATTCAGAAGAGATTAAGAAACATATCTCAATTCCTGTTACAGCTGTTGGATTAATAACGGATTACCATTTAGCTAAGAACATTATAAGGGACCAAAGAGCTGATCTTATTCAGTTTGGAAGAGAACTTTTAAGAAACCCTTCATTAGTGATGCAGTTTGCTGAAAAAGAAGGTAAAGATTTAGAACTGGCTTATCCGTATGCGGCTAGAAAGTAAAAAGGATGACAAATCATCCTTTTTTTTAGAAATAAAATAACTCCTCAAACTTCTTCTCTAGAATAATACAAAGTATTAAAGCGAGCTTTGCGGTAGGATTAAATTTACCACTTTCTATTGCCCCTATAGTTTGTCTTGTTACACCAGTTAGCTTAGCAAGTTCCCCTTGAGTTAAATCTTTTTCAGCTCTAGCTACTTTGATTTTGTTTTGAAGTACTAGACTGTTGTCATCTTTAGATAAATCCATAGTACACCACTGTTTTATATGTGAATATCAGGAATATGGCTGCATTCGCTAGAACCATAAGTAAGTTGAATTTTTTGTTTTGGTTCTGTTTATATAAGTACAACGCTACATACGTTGATTGACCTGTTAGGATCATTCCTAAGTCAGAATTAAAATCAACACCTGCAAACATTCTTATTACCATAATTATTATAAGCATCCAAAATCCCCATAAGTACCCTTTATAGAAGGACTTTAGTTTAATTGTTTGTACTCTTTCATCAGTGTTTGATCTGTTTTGATCGATAATATCGATTAGTTTATCTCTTTCCAAAATAACACCTCCTGACAACAGTATAGAGTATTTAGAACATAAATGCAAACAAAACTATACATTAAGTTATGTTTTATTTCCATTATGTGACTATAATGACCCTTAATGTAGAGAATATGGATAGAAGTTACTTCTTAATCACCATTGTCTTAGCTACTGTTCTTATTAGTGAATTTTATATATAATATATATAAGAAATATACTTGGAGGGAATTATGATTGGAAATTGTGGAAACAATTGTAGTGCCTGTCCTGCATATTACACCAATGCAATTACAGATGTGGATAAACAGAATTGCAGCACAGGTTGGGAAGAGTTTTTAGGAGTGAAGTTTAAGGAAGATGATTGTCATTGTTATGGATGCAAAGACAAAGATCCTTGGAAGGACGACAGTGTTTTACCAAAGAAAGACTGTCTAGTAAGAAAATGTGTAAACAACTCAGGATTTAAGACTTGTGCGAACTGCGCAGACTATAAGTGTAACCACGTGGATACTTTGTATCAGTCGAGGTTTACTAGAAGTTGGGTCGAAGACAGAGTTGATAGACAATTAACGGATGAGGAATATGAGACATTTGTTAAGCCATATGAGAACTGGAAGAAGATGGACCAGTTAATTGGCCATGTTCCAATCTTGGATAGAAATCCTGTTTATGCAGGTAATGTTAAGATGCGTGAAGGTAATAAACCTTTACAAATATTTTTAAGATCACTAAGAACAGCTTCAACAGCTACTACTTATATTGAAAAAGAAAAGATTAATAAAAGCCAAGTAGCGGCATTAGCGTTTCTATACTTAATGGGTAGAGATGGTAAGATGATTGAAGACGAATTAGTAGTAGAGTTTCCTAATGTAATGGAGAAAAAACCTTACTCTAATATACTAAGACAACGTGATGCAGAGTCACAGAAAATTTTAATGGATGTTATAGAAGTACTTAATGAATTTGATTTAACAGTATCAATTGAAGACTTCACAATTAAAGTAACTGGAAGAAGAGCGGTTTTAAATGAACTTAATACTACTGTGAAACATTTGGAAGCAGAGTTTGGATTAAGTAACTGTACTGGTTGGGACTTTGAAGGTAAAGCATATAAGAGATTTAAGAAAGCACATTATTGATATAAAAAGGATGTTATCAGCAATTTATAGGGTTGATAATGAAGAAACCTAGACAATTGGAGGAAGCGTTATGACAGTAAAAAATTATAAGGTTTTTATTTCGTATAGTTGGACATCAAACGATCATTGTAAGTGGGTACTAAAGTTAGCATCTGACTTGAGGAAAGAGGAAGATGTAGTTGTTAGGTTTGATAAGTTTGATTTACATTTAGGGGATGACAAATATTATTTTATGGAGCAAATGGCTGATTCGGACTACGTGATTGTTGTTTGTGATAAAGAATATGCTTCTAAAGCAAATGTGAGAAAAGGTGGCGTTGGGACTGAATCGATGATACTTACGCCGGAGGCCTATTCAAAAGTTAAAAATTCGAGTATAATACCAGTCATAAGAGAAAAAGGAGAGTATTTTGACTCTTACTTACCAATATATTTGAAATCAAAAATCGCATTAGATATGACAGATGATGGCAGTTACAAAGAAAAACTAGATGAATTGCTAAACCATGTTCGTGGACACAGTTTGGATACATCTAGTAGCAAGTCAATTGATATCAAAAAAGGACAATATGAGATTTCTCTCACACCAGATGATAATGGAAACTTGTATTCAATTGAACTCTCTAATAAAGAACTGAATATGCTCTATGAGGAAATGCTTTTCGAAAGAGCAGACAACACTTTATTTGAACCATCCTTTGTTCACAATCAAATTGAAATTATCTCTTCAAAGATTGAGAAACTTGAGAAAAAGGAGGATTTGACAATCGATGAGAGGATGAATATTCTTGAACAGAAACGAATCCTGAAATTCATACTTAGAGATATTGATAATCTAACAAAGATATTCAGTTATATGTTGAGTGACAAACTACTTAATATACACCTTCCCACAGGCAATAGAGGAGTAGTCATTAAAGAGATTCTTAAGTTATACCAATTAAGAGGAGATGTTACTGGGTATTTCAAGATGGACGTATACAAAAACCCTAATAACGGCTTTGGTGTCTATTTAGAAGCAAAGGAAATTGAGCAAATAAATCAAAATATGAATTTAAAAGTACCACTTTATAACCATGCATCTGAGTTACCAAAAGAAGTAATTAAGAGAAAGGTGATTCCATGGTATGTAGTGAACCAGTTTTTTATGATATACAACGGTCATCAAGAGAACTATGAGGAATTCGACTTATACTCGTACTATTGTAGTAATGGATAAAAAAACACCTCATTATGAGGTGTTTTTATTTTACTTTTCTTCTCTAACCCATCTTAGGATTGGATTTCTAGCTGCAGTAGCTTCGTCTAATCTTCTAACAGGTGTATTGTATGGTGCTTCTTTTAAGTATTCTGGTTTGTCCTTAGCTTCTTGAGCGATCATTCTCATTGCTTCGATAAATCCGTCTAATGATTGTTTACTTTCAGTTTCAGTAGGTTCAATCATCATTGCTTCTTTAACGATTAATGGGAAGTACACTGTTGGAGCATGGAAACCAAGATCCAATAGACGTTTCGCAACATCTAATGTAGTTACACCAGTTGATTTATCAATTAATCCATCGAATACGAATTCATGTTTACATACGTCATCGATTGGTAATACGTATAAATCTTTAAGTTTTTCTTTAATGTAGTTAGCGTTCAATACAGCCATCTTAGAAACTTGAGCTAATCCATTTCCACCCATAGTTAAGATATAAGTATATGCTCTAACTAAGATTCCGAAGTTACCATAGAAACCAGTCATTTGACCAATTGTATAAGGCATATCGAAGTTTAGTCTGAAGATACCATCTTCTTTAACTACTTCTGGAACAGGTAAGAATTCTTCTAAGTGTGATAACACACCAATAGGTCCAGCACCTGGTCCTCCACCACCATGTGGTGTTGAGAATGTTTTATGTAAGTTTAAGTGAATGATGTCAAATCCCATGTCTCCAGGTCTTGACTCACCCATTACTGCATTAAGGTTTGCTCCATCGTAGTAACATAAACCTCCACCGTCATGAACGATTTTAGCAATTTCTACAATGTCTTTTTCATATATACCTAATGTATTAGGGTTTGTTAACATGATACCTGCGATTTCGTCATTCATTGCTTCTCTTAATGACTCAACGTTTACAGTACCATCATTGTTTGATTTAACTTCAACAACTCCATAACCAGCTACAGTAGCTGATGCTGGGTTTGTTCCATGAGCTGAATCCGGAACGATTACTTTTGTTCTTTTTTCATCATTGTTTTTCTCATGATAGGCTTTCATAATCATTAATCCAGCTAACTCACCATGTGAACCAGCGAATGGGTTTAATGATACTTTAGTCATACCAGTTACTTCACTTAATGCTCTTTCAAGGTTGTACATTAACTCTAAAGATCCTTGAGTGTATTCTTTACAAGCTAGTGGATGTACATTTGCGAAGAATGGTTTTGCAGCCATATCTTCATTGATTTTTGGATTGTACTTCATAGTACAAGAACCAAGTGGGTAGAACCCTGTGTCTACACCAAAGTTTTTATTTGATAAGTTTGTATAATGTCTTACGACTTCGTTTTCTGATACATGAGGCATAATAACTTCTGTTTTACGTTTTAGGTTTTCTGGTAACTCGTAATTAGCGATTGCTTTAGGTAGTTGGTAACCCGTTCTACCTTCTCTATATAGTTCGAATATTAATTTATCGTACATATTATAAAGCTCCTAACAATTCGATTAATGTATCGATTTCTTCTTTTGTTCGCTTCTCAGTTACACAGAATAAAATTTTATCATCACCTAAATGTAAACCTGGTACCATGTTTGCTTCTTCCATAGCTAAGTGAACTTGTTGGTACGGTACTTTAGACTGTACAACAAACTCGTTGAAGAAGTCACCTTCATATACTTTATCAAACTTATCAAGTTTTGTTATTTCATCATACACTAAGTGTGCTGCTGAATAGTTTTGTGTTGCCATTTCGATTAAACCAGCTTTACCCATAGTAGCCATGAAAATAGTCGCAGCTAATACGTTTAAAGATTGGTTAGAACAGATATTTGAATTTGCTTTTTCTCTTCTGATATGTTGTTCACGAGCTTGCAGAGTTAATACAAATGCACGTTTACCATCAACATCAACAGTTTCTCCACAAATTCTACCTGGCATTTTTCTCATTAGTTTTTTACTAGTTAACATGAATCCTAAGTAAGGACCACCGAAACTCATTGGAATACCAAATGGTTGTGCATCACCGATAACGATGTCTGCTCCCATTTCACCTGGTGTTTTACCAATAGGCATTAACAGTGGGTTAACTGCCATTGTAAGAAGTCCTTTTACTTTATGTAAGTCTTCTACAATTTCACTTGGATCTTCAATTAATCCAAAGTAGTTTGGAGATTGTACGATTAAACCAGAAACCCCTTTTTCTAGTTTCGTTCTAATAGTCTCGTAATCAGTTAAACCGTTAACAGGTTCAACTACTTCAACTTCAAAACCTCTAAATCTCGCATATGTTTTCACTACATTAATATATGATGGATTAGCGCTTCCTGAGATAATTACTTTTTTACCTCTTGTAGCGTTGTTCATCATCATCGCAGCTTCAGCTGCAGCAGTGAAAGCATCATACATAGAAGCATTTGATACTTCCATGTCTAATAAATTCGTCATTAACGATTGGAACTCAAAGATATACTGTAAAGTACCTTGAGATACCTCAGGTTGGTACGGAGTATACGCTGTTGCGAACTCTGAACGCCCTGTAATGTGTTTAATGATTGACGGAATGTAATGGTCATATGAACCAGCTCCGATGAACGGAATCATTCCTGTCGTATTTTTACGTGAAAGAACATCTAATCTTCTTTCAACGTCTAATTCACTTAAATTATCTTCTAAATTATATTCACCCTTGAATTTAATGCCGTCAGGGATATCAGTAAACAAATCCTCAATTGTTTTAACCCCAACAGCTTCCAACATCTCTTGGATGTCAGCTTCTGTATGTGGAATGTATCTAAACATTACTCAGTGAACTCTTTGTATTTAGCAGAATCCATTAATGATTCTAATTCAGAAGGGTCTGATAATTCAACTTTAATGATCCATGCTTCGTATGGTTTTTCATTAATCATTCCTGGTTCGTCATCTAAGTCTTCGTTTACTTCAACAACTTTACCAGTTACTGGCATTAATACGTCTGAAGCAGCTTTAACTGATTCAATAGCTCCGAATGATTCTTCTTTATCAAATTCATCATCTTCACCTGGTACTTCAACAAATACAACTTCACCTAATTGATGTTGTGCAAAATCAGTGATCCCGATAGTCGCTACATTTCCATCAACTTTAATCCACTCATGATCTTCTGAGTATAATAATCCGTCTTTAATTTCCATTAATAAATCCCCCTATTTTTTATAGTTTTTGTTCATAAATTTACGTGAGACAACTTTCGCTTTTAACTGCTTGTTTCTCACTTCTATAAGTAATTCATCACCAAGTTTATATTCTACTGGGATTAAAGCTAATCCTATAGCTCTACCTCCAAGTTTGTAACCAGTTGTTACTTCACCAATCTCTGAACCTTCAACATCTAGTACCTTGTACCCATGTCTAACGATTCCTTTGTCTAATAATTCAATACCAGCACTCTTAAGTTTTCTGTCAGCTTTAACTGCAGCTAGTGCATCTCTACCAATAAAGTCTACGTCTAATTTAACAAACATTCCTAGACTTGCTTCAATTGGATTGATTGAATCACTAATCTCGTTTCCGTATAACGGAAGAGTTGCTTCAAATCTTAATGTGTCTCTTGCACCTAAACCGATAGGCATAGCTCCTAGTTCAAGCATTTTATTCCAGATAGGAACAATGTCATGTGCATAAACTTCGAATCCATCTTCACCAGTGTAACCAGTTCTAGATACAATCGCGTCAATTCCCATTACTTTAATTTCCTTGAATGTAAAGAATGGAATTTCCAAAAGGTCTTGATCTGTCATTTGTTGTAATATTTTTTGTGCGTCTGGACCTTGAATTGCTACTTCAGCAATTTCAGACTTATCTGTTAATTTAACACCGAAAGTATTATTGTCATTTAACCATGCAAAGTCTTTGTCTTTGTTCGATGCGTTAACAACTAAATAATATTTCTCATTATTGTACTTATAAACTAATAAATCGTCTACTACTGTCCCATTTTCGTAGCACATAAGCCCATAAAGTACTTGACCGTTTACTTGGTCAGTTATATCATTTGTAAATATGTGTTGCACAAATTCTGTAGCGTTTTCACCTTCTACTAAAATTTCCCCCATATGCGAAACATCGAAGATACCAGCAGCAGTTCTAACTGCGTCATGTTCCTGTTTGATTCCTTCATATTGGATAGGCATTTCGTACCCAGTGAATTCGACCATTTTAGCCCCTAGCTCTACGTGATTTTCGTATAGTGGAGTGCGTTTTAAATTGCTCAAATTATCACCTACCTCTTTCATTCTTTATTATACATTAAATGTATGTTTTAGCAATGATTTATGGTACAATATTTGAGAAAAGAGGTGGGCGTTTTGAGAATTATTGAAAGCGTTAACAAAAACGGTACATTTAATTTGGTTTTAGAGAAATATTTACTTGATAAATATGAGGGTGAACTATTCATGATTTGGACCGCAAATCATGGTGTTTACGTAGGAAAAAATCAAAATGCAGTAGAAGAATTAGACATGGACTTTGTTAAGGAAAACAATTTCGACGTTTTCAGAAGATTGTCAGGTGGGGGAACGATTTTCCACGATGAGAAAACGGTTTACTATACATTTATTACTAAAAACGAACGAACAGTAAAAGAAAACTTTATATACTGGAATAATGTGATTGTAGATTTCTTAAATTCAATCAATATAAAAGCAGAACTTAGCGGAAGAAACGACGTTCTGATTGAGGGTAGAAAAATCAGTGGTTCAGCTGAGCATTATAAAGGAGATATCTTAGTACATCATGGGTCATTACTGTTCGATACGGATATCCCATTTTTAGCGAAAGCATTGACTCCTAATAAGAAGAAATTTATCTCTAAAGCAGTGAACTCAGTGAAGGCAAGAGTTGATAATATTCAAAACCATACTGACCTAACTGTAGAAGAGTTTAAGTCAGCGTTAGTTACCTATGTTGAAAACAGATTTAATGGTGTTAAAAAGCCTGCGACGACAGAAGAAGTAGAGGCTACTAATACTTTAATGAAAGATAAGTATACAACGTATGAATGGAACTTTGGTAAGAGTCCAAAGTACTCTCATATAAAAGAAGATAAGTATCCATATGGTATTGTAAGTGTTCAGTTAGATGTTAAACAAGGATTACTAGCTGACGTTAGTATTACTGGAGACTTCTTTAGTGAAAAAGATATCAAAGAACTTGAACAAGTGCTAATAGGATGGCGTCATGATAAAGGTGCTATTGAAGAGATCCTAGCGACGATAGATTTGAATAAGTATATCGTTGGTGCAAAGGCAGAAGATTTATTAAACTTAATGTGGTGATGAAATGAAAAAACAGATGAGAAAACCAGACTGGTTAAAGATAAAAATAAACTCAGAGCATAAGGGTGTTAGTAAACTTTTACGAGAAAACAAACTTGTAACAGTATGTGAAGAAGCGAGTTGTCCGAATAGGATGGAATGTTTTTCTAAAAAAACAGCTACGTTTATGATTCTAGGTTCAGTTTGTACAAGAAACTGTAGATACTGTGATGTTGAAGCGGGTGTACCTGGTGCTGTAGTTGATGATAGTGAAAATATCGTTAAAGCAATTGATACATTAGGACTTAAGTATGTTGTGGTTACTTCAGTTACAAGAGATGATCTATCTGATGGTGGAGCAAGTCAGTTTGTTAAAACAATTGAAAAGGTAAAAGCAAAAGATTGTCAGATTGAAGTATTAATACCTGACTTAGAGAATAACTATGTAGCGCTTAAGTCTATTGTAGATGCTGATCCTGACGTTTTGAATCATAATATTGAAGCGACTAAAAACCTATTCCCTATCGTAAGACCAAAAGGGGATTATGAAGGTAGTTTAGAAGTACTTAAAAAGGTTAAAGAGATTAACCCTAATATGACTACGAAGTCTGGATTTATGGTTGGACTTGGAGAGTCATTTGAAGATGTGTTAGAAACGCTTAGAGACCTACACGATGCGGGTGTTGATATTGTAACAATCGGGCAGTACTTACAACCAGCAAAAGAAAACATTGAAGTAGCAGAATATGTTACTCCTGAAGTGTTTAGAGACTATGCGAAGTATGGGTTAGATTTAGGGTTTAAAAATGTATATAGTGGTCCATTCGTAAGAAGCTCTTATAATGCAGAAGAAGTATATAAAAACTAACAGGTAAATTTTTACCTGTTTTCCTTTGCATATAAGATGCATTATAATTTAATTATAGATAGTATAGAGATAGTCAAGGAGGATACTTATGAATATAGTTACAGTTAAAGATAAAATAGATGCTAGAGTTCCTTTAATTCCAGATATGGTAAAGAAATTACTAAAGCTGGAAGGAACGAAAGTAATAGTTGAAAAAGGTATATCAAAAGTATTTAGAGACTCTGACTTTATAGAGGCAGGAGCTTCTGTTATGGAAAGAGACGAAGTGTTAAAAAACGCTGATATTTTACTTGGTGTTGCGAAACCTTTAGAAGAGGATCTAAAGTTACTTAAACCAGGTACTTTATCAATAAGCTTTTTAGATCTATTTAATAATAAAGAATATTTAGATCTATTAGTAAAACATAAACTATCTAGTATTAGTTTAGAAATGATTCCAAGAACAACACTCGCACAAAAGATGGATGCGGTGAGTTCTCAAGCATCACTTGCAGGATATAACGCAGTTATCGCTGGTGGGGATCAAATGAATAAAATATTCCCGATGATGATGACACCAGCTGGAACAATTAAACCAGCGAAAGTATTTATCATTGGTGCAGGAGTTGCAGGACTTCAAGCTATTGCGACTGCAAAAAGACTAGGTGCAAATGTTATCGCATTTGACACACGTCCAGTTGTTAAGGAACAGGTTGAGAGTTTAGGTGGAAAATTCTTAGAGATTGACTTAGGTGAGACAGGTCAAACAAAAGATGGATACGCCAAAGCATTAACAAAAGAACAATTAGAGATTCAGCAAATCGAGATGGCGAAAGTCATTCAGGATAGTGATTTAGTTATCACAACTGCCAAATTATTTGGTAGACCAGCTCCTATTATTATAAAAGAAGATGTAGTAAAAGGAATGAAGCATGGAGCTGTTATTGTAGACTTGGCGGCCTCTACAGGAGGAAATGTTGAAGGTACGAAGGTAAATGAAGTTGTTGAAGTGAATGGCGTTAAGATAGTTGGGCATAAATATTTACCAGCAAGAGTATGTAAAGATGCTTCAGCAATGATTTCAAGTAATATGGTGAATTTGATATCTCATTTTTGGGATAGTGACAATAAAACATTCAGTTACGAATCAGAAGAGATCTTAAATGGATGTTTAGTTACCAAAGACGGTGTACTGGTAAATGAAAGATTAAAGGACATTTATGGAGGTTAATATGGGACTATTAATATTTGTATTAATCCTAGCTTCGTTTTTAGGATTTGAGTTAATTGCGAAAGTACCATCACAACTACATACACCACTAATGTCAGGATCAAATGCGATTTCTGGTATTACTGTAGTAGGTGCTATTTTAAGTTTATTGGGAAGTTTTTCAGCAGATGCTGAACTTTGGAGAGTTATCTTTGGTTCATTTGCGGTATTCTTTGCGACAGTGAATGTTGTCGGAGGGTATTTAGTAACTGATAGAATGCTTAAGATGTTTTCTGATAAGAAAGAGGGTGCTGAATAATGATTGATGCATTATATATCGTAGCCTCTATCCTATTTATATATGGATTAAAAATGCTTGGTAATCAAAAGACTGCTAGACGCGGTAATATGGTTTCAAGTTTAGGAATGCTTTTAGCGATTGTTGCAGCACTTCTAAGTGCTGAGATACTTCACTGGGAGTATATATTAATCGCAGTGGTATTAGGTTCACTTGTAGGAGTGGTTGCTTCACAAAGAGTAGCAATGACTTCAATGCCACAAATGGTCGCTTTATTTAACGGGTTTGGTGGTATTGCTTCCCTATTCGTTGGATGGGCAGAGTTTCAAAAGTATGTGTATGCAGGCTCAATTGAAAGTCAGACTACATTTAACTTACTAGTAATCTCTCTAGCTATATTAGTTGGAGCTGTAACGTTTACAGGTTCCTTAGTAGCATACGGGAAACTATCAGGTAAGATATCAGGTAAACCAGTGCTTTATACTGGTCAACAGTTTGTTAATGTATTAATTCTATTAGCAATTCTTACAGGAATTGTATTTATTAGTTTTAATATCGTACTTCCAATTGAAATAGTTGTTTTAATATTAGTAGGAGTATCACTTCTATATGGTATATTATTCGTTATACCAATTGGTGGAGGAGATATGCCGGTTGTTATATCATTACTTAATTCGTTCTCTGGAGTCGCGGCTTGTATTACTGGGTTCGTTGTTTCGAACAACGTACTAATCGTAGCAGGAGCTTTAGTAGGGTCTAGTGGACTTATATTAACTAAGATCATGACAAAAGCAATGAATAGAAAACTTGGTAATGTATTATTCAGTGGTTTTGGAGCAACTTCAAAAACAAACGGTTCAAGTGAAGACTTAGGGGATCCGAATCCAATTAATGTAGAAGATGCTTATTATATTTTAGAAGCAGCTTCAAACGTATTATTCGTACCTGGTTACGGTATGGCGGTAGCGCAAGCGCAGCATGCAGTAAGAGAGTTAGCTGGAATCCTAGAAGAAAATGGAGCAGAAGTAAACTTCGCAATCCATCCAGTAGCTGGAAGAATGCCAGGGCATATGAATGTACTGTTAGCAGAAGCGAATGTTGATTATGACAGTTTGAGAGAAATGGATGACGTTAACCCGTCGATTGATAATGTGGATGTAGCGATTATCATTGGAGCAAACGATGTTGTTAATCCAGCAGCAAGAGAAGATGAAGCATCACCAATTTATGGTATGCCAATCATTGATGTTGATAAAGCAAGAACAACGATCGTGTTAAAACGTTCAATGAGTCCAGGATACGCAGGAATAGATAATCCATTGTTCTATAACGATAACACAAGAATGTTATTCGGAGATGCTAAAAAATCAGTACAAGGACTTGTAACGGAGTTCAAAGACTAATCACCTTTGAAAAAGTATATACGTTTTAAATTTTATCGAGGGGTTGATAATCTTAAGTCACCTCATTGTGACACACGAAGACCAAGCAAATAGCGGGGTCTTTTTTTGCTTTTGTATCAATAGTGAAAAATATGTAACTTTTGCCAGAATGAAATGATGTTATAATTGGATTAGTTATAAATTAGTCAGAACCTGACTGTAGGAGGATAAAAATGGAAATTTATAATAGCAATTATAATTCAGAACTGGAAGACAGTAGGATCTTATTAGAACAGTATAGGAATTTGTCGAATATAATCGAGAAGACAACTAGTAGAAGGATAAATATAAATGGGTTTTTCATAGGAGTACTAACCACGGTTATTACTTTTGTTGGCTTTCTAAACAGAGTTGAGACCGATTCATACAACAGTATTGTTATGGTCTCAGTATTCTTATACATTGTTAGCGTGGTTTGGCAGATTTCGATAAGAACATATATGACACATAATCAGACTTACTATCAGATTATGAGTAAGATTGAAAGTGGATTTCCCGTAAAATATTATGAGTTCGAGAAAAATGTGATTAAAGATGTTTCGTGGTTAGTTTCTATATCAAATAAAGAGATATTGCTGAACTATATCTTTGGAGTAAGTATTCTAGCATTAGGTACTCACTCATATATTATAAACTTGAAAACAACATTATTAGAAAGCATAGGAGTTATATTAGTTGTATCAATATTTTTTGTGTTAGTGAATCTTGTTATCAGTAGAGTCCACAGGTTTGTGAGTAGTAAACTGAACGATGCATTCAGAGAATAGTGCGAAATTTTACACTTAGACCAAGTGAGAGTTGTCGATGTAGTAACATAATTTGTATTTAATATCATGAAGCATGAACAAAGTTTTCGTAATAGTTCCTGGATAGTCGTTATGCTATAATATTTATAATTAACAATTTAGAATCAGATTTTATGAAATGAGTTTATATTAGTAGGTGATATAGAATGAAAAATTTTTTTATAGCTTCAAGAACTGATTTTCAAAGAGAGTATAATTATTTAAGTGATGATAATGGAAAAAAGTACAGTGTGTCATCATCTTATAGAATGATAGAACACATAAAGGTATATATACCCAAGAAATACGATGAAAGTGAATTGACAAGTTATCAATTCCAAATAAGGGTGACAGGGAGTGAGCCAAAATTCTATATTGTAAAAAATGGTGGTTCTCTGTATATGACAATACCAATGATATACGAAGCATTGAAGTATTTCAAAGACGTATATGGCACTATAGTTATAAATGTATTAAAAACACCGAGAACTGAAATAGGAAAGTTTGTCTATAAAGAGATTGATTATGAATTAAGACATTTTGATTATAGTGATTCAAAGTTAATGATGAGTAATATTCAGTATCATGATGTTCAACTTCACCTTCGAGAAGTGTTGGTGTTAATTTCTTTGATTCAAGAAAAGAGTAACGTGCTATTTGAGAAGGAGTACAACGATATGAGTATTCCTTTAACAAGAAAAAATACAGATGGAATATTGAGATTACTAGTAGCACTACTTGAGTTTGACTTTCAATCTGCAACTCCTAAACTGGTTTCTACTTTAGAGGATAAAGGTTGGAAATTTGATAAGCTTAATAACATGTTCAAGTTTGATTACTTCCCTAAGTATTATGGAGTAAGTCGGAAGTTCGATGATGATGAACAAGTTGAAATGTTAATATCAGGCTTTTTTGTTGATGAGAAAGTAAGATTATCTATTGACTCTGTTGTAAAGTTACTTGTAGAAATACCCAATAGTAGTTTTGATAAAATTAATCAACTGAGAGGTATTTTAGATATGAGTATTACCAATGAACTAAGAAACTCATTGGTGACATTAAACTCTGCTTATCCAAGTCGTCTCTTAAACAAAAATGAAATGATAGCAACTTTGAGAAAAAACATTTTCAATATAAAGGGGACTCCATACTTAGTTTTACCTTTTAAATGTCATAATGACAAAAAGTATTATTTGACAGAAATGCACTACAGTATATATAATGGAGGTGAACAATAGAACAGTTCTAGCAACAACTTTTTTTATCGGGGGAAACCTCAATTAAACTAGTGACTTTTGTGGATGCAAAAGTGAAAATAACTATTTAGTTTACAAATCATAAAAGATAATTTCACGCTGACCAATCACCCTCGCTGCATTGCTCAGGAAATTGATCATCCTAAATTTATCTTTCCTGATTTATAAAGTAGAACTGTTCTGTTTTTTTATGTTTAAAAACAGAGATAAGTACATAAATGATTATATTTCAATATCAAGACCATTATACTTTTTGTGTGGTCCTTTTTTTAATGAGGGTAGTAAGTCTGATAGACGAAGGATTCTTAGGGATTTTATTGAGAACAACGGGGATATAAATGGTGTACATCCCTTCCCACTAATAATCGACTATTTCTTAGCTGAGGAGTCTTTTATAACCAATAAAATTAGTATTCAACTGATGGAAGAGATTTTAGCAAAAGTATCTTCTAAAACACTAATCCTACTTGATACAATATCAACATCTGCTGAATACGGTATGTTTACAAACACTCAAACTAATAATTTTACATATACATTAACACCATATAAAGAAGATGTAATTAAGGATCCAGTAGGTTATTATGTTAAGAAATCGATAGAAGAGAACACTTGGATCTCGGGAAAAGTAAAGTCTCTAAATTACCATCCAAAGATAATTAGAAATGCGATATCGTCGGATATAGTTGAGGAGTACTATGGGTTTACTAAGAATGAGGTACCATACTTAATTAGTTCGGAAATAGTTAAATCAATAAGAGAAACCGAACTCAAACATGAGGTTCAGTTTGATATTAGTACTCATAAGGGGTCAGACTTTTATGTGTATATTGACAGGAGTATTCCTAGACCGAGTAAAAGATATTTGAAGTGTTCGACTAAGCTACTGTTTTACTTAGTAGAAAATGCGATTGATGATGAGTTTGGGAAAGACATTAGCAAGTTGATATATGAGTTGAAACATAATAAGGATTCTGTCGTTGATGAACTCCTGAAATGTGTTATAGATGTGTCTGTTCATTCGATGGTAGCACACAACTCTTTAAGTATTATTGAGGCTATAAGGAGTGATTTTGATCTCGAGTTGGATATACCAAGTGATATTAAAGAGGTGCTAATACATGTTATAGAGTTTTTAGTATTGTTTAGAAACGGTGGGAATAGATATACTTTAAGAAAGAAACTTTTACCAAAGGCAAGCGACATAGTCACGCGATTCTCAACTACATATTCAAGAGGTTTGCCGGGATTTGCCAACTTAATTTCGAATGATCAAATGATTCAAAGGCAGATAATGGGATTGATTTCTAAACCAAGTTATGAAGTTAATAGAGAGGCCTTCAGAAGTTTTTTGATTTACTCACCAAAAAAAAACAGGAAAGTAATAACGTATTCCGAAAGTGATATGGGGTCATTAATGCGTCTTGCACATGAGTTAATCGTAGCATTCCTTGAGGGTGAAACAAGAAGTAGTGCACACTCATATGCGTATAAAAAGGGACTTTCAATTAGAGAGTGTGTATCACCACACGTTGGAAGTGATTTTTTCTTGAAACTGGATATAAGAAAGTTTTTCAATAATATCGATACCACGATGTTAAGTAAGAAAGTTGTCAGTAACATTCTGGGGGATATAGATCAGAGCTCTAAGATGATAGATATTTTTGAGAGGCAGATTACCAGAATGACGAAGTCTTGTAGTTACGTAAATAAAATTCCTATTGGATTTGTTCCGTCACCTAAATTGTCTGATATATACTTGTACGAGTTCGATATAGCGACATATAATGAATGTCAACGAAGAGGGTTGGTTTTTAGTAGATATGCAGATGATATGCTGATATCATCTCAAAATGAATTTGATATAGAAGCTGTAAAACTGTTTGTTTCAGAAAGACTGAATGTCGTAAACTTAGAACTTAACGAAAAGAAATCGATTTCGAAATCACTTCAAAATATAGGAGATAGTATTCAGTTTATAGGACTTAATATAGTGAAGAAGGAGTTTTCCAACGTTTTAACTATTGGAAACTCTTATGTTGATTCGACTGTTTTAGAGTATTGTGAAATACTAAATAATGGAGATGAAAATAATCGAGTTAAGAAAGTCATCGGAAAGTTAAAATTTGTTATTCATCATGATTCTACAAAAATACGGCACATTGAAAGAGTGATAAAAAAGAAGGCTTATCCTGATTATTCTTATGGTTCACCTAACGATTTTTATAGTCTATATTTGAAAAACAATGAAAGATAGAAGTAAATCTTCTGTCTTTTTTAGTTGACGAGTTGCTCGCATATTGATATACTAGTTATATAACAACTATAACAAAGGAGTGGTGTTATGATTATTCGAGTTGATGTGAATAGTGATGAGGCTTTGTATGTTCAGTTGATGAATCAGATTAAGTATGGTGTTGCGAATGGGTATTTGAAGCCTAAGGACAAGTTACCATCTGTAAGAGGTTTAGCAAGTGAGTTAGGTATTAATATGCATACTGTTAGTAAGGCATATAATTTACTTAAGGATGAAGGGTTATTACTTGTAAGTAGAAAAGGGGTTACTGTTAGTGATGAAGTGCTTACTAGGGTAAGTGATGATTATTTAGTAACTGTGAAGAAGAAGATTGATGAACTTGTTTATGAGTGTGAAGTAAATGGAGTAACTGAAGAAGAGGTTATTACTATGGTTAAGCAGGTTTATAAAGGACTAGGAGGTAAATAATGGGTGCGTTACATATTATGAATTATTTTATACTTGTGTTGCTTGGTGTTATGTATGTGTTTATGCCAAGGTTGATGAATAAGTATTTGTTGTTTGGTGTTACTGTGAATGATGATATTTTATCTACTGATGAGATAAGTGATATTAAGAGGTTATATAAACTTAGAATGAGTTTAACAACTTTGTTTATTGTAATTATTTATACAGTAGTGCTTATTATATTGAGTGATGCAGCTGTAGTTATATGGTTTGTTGTATTACTTTTATTAGAGATTGTTATTATGAGTGTGTTTTATCTATTGGCTCATTTTGGAGTTAAGAAGTTAAAAGGGGATCCAGTTGAACCGAAAAGAATGGTATCAACTGAGATTGGTGAAGAGACTGAAATAAAGGTATTGCCTGCATGGTCTTATTTATTATATCTAGCAGTGATTATAGGAGTGGTTTGGTATAGTTTTTCTATTTATGATTCAATACCTGATGTTATCGCCATTCACTTTGATGCGAATGGAGTAGCAGATGATTTTGCTGATAAGTCTGTTATGTATATATTGTTAATGCCAATTATGATGATGTTTATGACATTACTGTTTGTTGGGGTTAATTACAGTTTCAAGATAGCTAAAAAAGTATCAGGTAGAGCGAGAGGTAGACTTACGATTGAACAAGAAAAGAAATATAGATTCGTATGGTCAGTTGGTATGTTTATCTTTGGATTTATATTAATACTACTGTTTGCTGTTATTCAGATGTTTAGTATAGAAGTGTTTACTCAGACTGAACTTATTATGTGGATAACTGTTATGAGTACTGTGGCTATTATTTTACTAGTTGGTATATTAGCAGTTACTATGGGTCAGTCTGGTAGTAGAGTTAAAACAGATGAAGTGAATACTGAGATTGTTGATGCAGATGATGATGAGTTTTGGAAGCTTGGATCATTTTACTACAACAAACAAGATCCAACTTTATTTGTAAATAAACGATTTGGAATTGGTATGACTTTGAACTTTGGTAATAAATGGGCTTGGGTATTTGTTGGTGCTATTTTATTGCTAGTAGTTGGGTCACTTATATTACCATTCATGTTATAGGAGGAATTATGGTTTCGACATTTACGATTATTGGGTTGGTATTTACAACCATACTATGTTTTGGGTTTCCAATTGCTAGTTATATCTTTTTAAGAAAAAAAGGAAACTATACAGCACGTGCTATAGGAGCAGGGATGTTATCATTCTTCTTGTTCCAAATAGTATTAAGAATTCCTTTATTACAGTTCATTGGTACACAGGACTTTTATATTGAGTTGACTGAAAACCACTTAGCTATAAGCTTAGTGCTAGGTTTTACCGCAGCTTTATATGAGACTGTTGGAAGACTGGTATTTATGAAGTTAATATTAAGAGGAAAAGAAAGTTATCATACAGGAATAGCACACGGTGTTGGTCATGGTGGTATTGAAGCTATTCTTTTAGTGGGAGTAAACTATATTATTTACATCTTATTCTCATTCATGATTAATGCTGGTACTTTTGAAGTAGCAGTTCTTGAGACTTCTACTGGTTTAGCACTGGAGCAGTTTACTGCATTAAGAGATACTTTGATTGACAGTAATTCAGGTCTATTCTTTGTATCAGGAATTGAAAGACTGTTTACTATGGTTATTCATATAGGACTAAGTGTATTACTAATGGAAGGTATTGCTAGAAGAAAAGTATTAAAGTACTTCTTAATAGTATTATTGATCCACACAATATTAGACTTCACAGCTGCATATATGGGGCTTAGCGGAGTATCAGTTTGGATTATAGAGTCAGTTGTATTAGCGTTTGCGTTAGGACTAGGAATTTACGTCCTAAAGGCAAAAGAAAGATTTCCAATAGAACAAGAATAATAACAAGGATGCTAGAGATAGCATCTTTTTCAATACGAAAAGTGAAAATTTTGTAACTTTTTTATAAACAGATAAGTGTTATAATTAAGGATATAAATATCGAATTCAAAAGTGGAGGATGAGTATGAAAATAGAATTAGGAAAAAAAAGAGTATTTGATTACCCGAAATCAATAAGAGAAGTTGATGAGTTGACTGGTGAACAGTTTGAACTTTTTATCTTTAAGTATATGAAAGAGTATCAAAACTATGAAGGTGAACTAACAGAGAAAAAGGATTATGGTATAGACATTATATTATGGTATAAAGATGAACCAGCTAATAGATTTGGTGTCCAGTGCAAAAGGTATGGACCAAAAACAGTACTTGGTGAAAATGAATTAATGAAAATGCAGAAGGGTGTGAAGCATTATGGTTTATTCAATAATTCTACTAATAAACCAAATCTAATTCTTTTTACTTCTGCAGAACAACACCAATTAACTGGACGTGGGTTAGCATACATCGAAAACGAGGACATTACGTCGTATTATAGAGCAGATATTATTGATATATTAAAAGACCTAGATGAGAAACTTGGCAGAGAAGTAATGCCTTCGAATTACAGCAATATTGCTTTTGAGACCAGTAAGAAGAAAAAAGGGTCATTTAAAGAAAACAGTAAGTTTGTCGATATGTTAAAAAGAGAAAGAATGAATATATCTAAATTCAATAACATCTCACCTGTATATCTAGTATTTAACGACAAAACAATAGAGGATATAATAAACAAGAAACCGACTTCACTAGAAGAGTTAGCTAAAGTTAAGGGTATTGATCAGAAAAAAGTAGAAAAGTTTGGATTATATTTAGTGAATAGAATAAGAACTTTCCTAAGTATGGATCCTGTAGAGTCGATTGATAATAAAGTTCAAAAAACAGATGAGTTTACACAATTTTTGAAAGAAGTTAGAAAAAAGATAGCTTCATATAATAAGATAGATAAATTATATAATGTTTTCAACAATAAGACATTAGAGGAAATCGTACATAAGATGCCTAAAACAAAAGAGGAATTGCTAAAAATTTCTGGTATCGGAACAGTGAAATATGAACTTTGGGGAAGTTACTTACTTGGAGAAATTAAAAAATATAACTCTAAATAACGTTGTGTAGGTGGAAGAATGAATGACCAAAAACATCTCATTTTGATAAAAGGAGAGGATAAAACATCCTCTATTTTGAAGTTGTATTATAGTGAAGGAAAATATAATATTACATTTAATAATGAGAGGGAATATGCATATGGATTTAGTAATGTAGAATGGCATAGAGATCCTGAAATAGTGGATGTTACACAGAATGAGGTTACTGTATCAGGTGAATATGTTTACAACGTGAAGAATATTCTTTATTTTGGTCAATATGCAAAACTAATTACAGTTGACGGTAGAAGTAGAATACATAGTAGTAGAAAAGTAGAAGTACATTTAAAAAGAGCTGGAAAGTCAAAGGATGTATTAAAATACTTAAAAGAAATATCGAGCATAATGAAATACAAAGTAGATGATGATTCGAGTTATCTTGGAAGACAATATGAGAGGATAGATGAGGTAACAGAAAATACAGTATTACCCTTTTATCTATATAAACGTGACCTACTGAAACGTAGAGGATTAGAGACTATAATTTTACCCTTTGGATTTAATATTAGCCAGGAATCAGCGGTTAGAGAGTCTTTTAGGAGTAACCTTTCAATTATTGAGGGACCTCCTGGTACTGGCAAAACACAAACAATTTTAAATATAATAGCAAACGCAATAATAGAGGATAAGTCAATTGCGGTAGTATCAAATAATAACTCTGCTACTGTTAATGTGCAAGAGAAGTTAGAAAAAAATGGGTTAGGGTTCATATCTTCGTTTCTAGGGTCGAAAGAAAACATTAAAACTTTTATTGAAAATCAAGAAGGAGTAATTCCTGATTTAAGTAAATGGAAACTTAGTAAACATGAAGTAAAATCATTAATGATGACTTTACGAAGTGACTTAGATTATCTTCTAGATATTAATGAAGCTATAAATGAAAAAGCGATTCTTACAACTAAGTTGAAAGAAATAAAAAATGAATACAGACATTTCTGGAATGATTTCAAATATGAACGATTAAAGGCAGATGGAAAACTGTTGAAGATGAATCACTCTCGAATCACTGAAATGATAGATTTTATTAGTTATGATGAGCTGCCTACTTTTGTTAGAAAAATTCTATTTCTAGTTAAGTATAAAATGCCTATTTCGAAAATATATAGCACATCTTTAGAGAGAACTGTTATTAGATTACAACATATATATTATTTATCACGTATAGGTGAACTTAAGAGGAGTATTGACGAGATTACAGAAAAGATAGGTATTTCTGACTTTTCTCAAAAGATGGAGAAATATCAGGAAGACTCTCTTAAAATTCTGATGGCAAAACTTTATAATAAGTTCTCTGATAAATTGACGCGGAAAGAGTATAGTGTTGATGATATTTATTATAGATTTGAAAGTTTTGTGGAGGAGTACCCAGTAGTATTAAGTACAACGCATTCACTAAGAAATATTTCATCAATGCCTTTTGTGTATGATTTACTGATAATGGACGAAGCCTCTCAAGTTGACGTTGTATCCGGGAGTTTAGCACTATCAGTTGCACAAAACGCAGTCATTGTTGGAGATGAAAAACAGTTGCCTCATGTCGTAACTAGTGAAATGAAAAAGAATGTTGCTATCATAAACGAGATGTTTTCGATAGAGAATGAATATGGATATGAGAACTCAATATTGTCCTCTCTAAAGAAATTGTATAAAAGTGAGATCAATACTACTTTGTTAAGGGAACACTATAGATGTAGCCCTAGTATTATTAACTACTGTAATAAAAAATTTTATGATTCGAAGCTTATTGTTCATACTGTCGATAATGAGGATGCATTAGAGGTATACATTTCAGCTGAGGGGAATCATGCAAGAGGGAGAGTTAACCAAAGACAAGTTGATATTATCCAACAAGAAGTCCTACCAACCATTTTTAACGGTTCCATTGGAGTAATTACCCCTTTTAGAGATCAAGCTGATTTATTGATGTCATCGTTTGTTGATGTTGATGTTGACGCTGACACAGTACACAAATATCAAGGTAGAGAGAGGGATGTTGTGATTCTTTCTACTGTTTCAAACGAAATTGACCCCGGATCATTTGTAGATGATCGAAATTTACTAAACGTTGCGGTTTCGAGAGCTAAGAGTAAACTGATTTTAGTGACTTCGTTTGAATCACAAAATCAAAAGACAAATATCTCAGATTTGATGGGATATATAAAGTATAATAATTTTGAGATAAAGGACAGTAATGTCTTTAGTATTTTTGATACCCTGTATAAGAATCACTCAGATAAGATATTGGATAAGTTTAGGAATCCTAAGAGAGTTTCAGAATATCATTCAGAGAATGCTGCATATACTTTGATTACAGAGATACTGAATGAAGACCAGTTCAGTGAGCTTGACGTTATTCTTCATTATCCGTTTAATAAGATCATTAAAAATATGGATATTCTTGATTCGAGTCAAAAAAAATATGCTTCAAACAACTTGACTCATGTAGATTTCATGATATTTAACAAATTAACCAAGGAGCCTGTATTAGTGGTAGAAGTCGATGGATATTCATATCATAATCTGAATAAGAAGCAACTACAGAGGGATGAAATGAAAGATAAAATATTGGAGTTGTATAGTATTAACTATCTTAGATTAAATACTACAGGCTCAAACGAATCTAATAGAGTAAAGAGTGCCCTTTTGGTAACTTGAAATATTAGTACATATTTATTTTATCGAAGGGGGTTTAGCCTCCTTTTCTTTTGAGTAAAAGTGAAATATCTGTAACTTTTCGAGTGATCTTTTAATGGTAAAATGTATGTGGAAATATTTATATACCTATGCACGTTGTAGTGCATTTGTTATTGCAAAAAACAGGAGGATAACATGAAAAAAATTATTTTTGCATTAGCTTTGTTGGCAACTCTATTTTTAGGTGCTTGCGAACAAGAAGAGGAAAAGGTGCTTCAGATATGGGCATGGAACAAAAGTGTCGATGTCTTGGAGGATGCTGTTATAAGGTATCAAGAAATCAACCCTGATTTCAAAGCGGAGATAGTTGATTTTGGGAAGAGAGATATTAACACAAAAATTAGTGCTTCAGCGAGTCTTAATGATTCGAGTGATATGGCAGATGTGATTTTAGGGGATTGGATTTACATGAGAAGTAATAAGGAATTGTTTCCAGAATTATTCGCTAATCTTGGAGACTATATTACTGAAGATGAGTTAAACGCCTTCCCAAATTTTGCGGTAGATGTTGTTAGAGATGAAAACGATGATGTCTTTGCTCTTCCATTTGGAATTGGACCCACTGTAACATTTGTTAACACGAAGTTAATGAATGAAGTAGGAATTACTAATGCCCAAATCGAAGATATTCAATTGAACGGTTGGACGTGGGATGAGTATATCGAGATTGGTATGGCTTTACAAGAAATAAACGAGGAGTATTATATGTCGGCATACAATTTATCTGCTGATGATAGATTATTTAGAACAATGGTTTCTCAGGATGGTTATTGGTTTATGGATGAGAATCAAAACGTAACAGTAGACAATGATTCTTCAGAGCAAGCGTTGGAACAACTTAAATACATGTACGACAACAATATTGTGAAACATGTAGATAGCGGAGACTATAAGTCACTTATGGTCGAAGGTAAAATTGCTGCCCAAATCCAAGGGTTCTGGCTTAGTGGTCAAATAAAAAGTCTTGCAGAGGATCAAAGTGGTGATTGGAGAATCTTACCCTGTCCATCTGCTAGTAGTGACACAACTGGGGCTTCAATTACAGGTGGTAGTTACCTGTATGTAAACAATCAAAGTGAGTTGAAAGAGGAGGCAATAGCCTTCATTATATGGCAGACGACAGAAGCAGTAAATTCATTAAGAACCTTGGAAGTTGGAGGTATATTTCCTGTGTTAAGTGAAGTATATGGTATGGATGAATTTGCATCGACAGATGATTTTTTTGGTTCTCATAATTATTTATCAGATGTGGCTAGAAATGTTAACGAAGCGAAACCGATTTACCCTTCTGAGTACAACGGGTTTAACTATGATACTTATATCCAGACGCAGTACTATGTATTATTTGAGGATAATAATGTTTTAGATGAACTGATGTCTGCGGCCTCAAAAATGAGAGAAAATAAGAGTGAGTAAAAAAATTACTCCTTACATATTACTAGCACCAACTGTAGTGATTTTCATCTTATTTATAGGATATCCTATTTTTTCTACAGTGGTTAGAAGTGTTGTCAGCAATGATAACACTTCGTTAGTATTATCAAATTATTTAAGAGTCTTTAGAGATAGACTTTTTTTCTTAAGTATTAGTAACTCATTGATTATTGCTGTGTTTTATTTGATAATGAAAATCCCAGTAAGTATTATCATTTCTGAGATGTTAAATGGGATAACGAAAGGTAAAAAAATTGTTTTGATATTATTGTTTATTCCGACAACTGTAGGTGTATTTGCCTACGGAATTATATTTCGTATATTATTTTCGAGCGATGGACTACTCAATTCGATTTTCAACCAGTTTGGTTTTCAGGTTTCCTTCTTGGATAATCCTTTGCTTGCTAAATTTGTGGTATCTGTGGCTTTATTGATTTCTACCATGGGTTCAATGGTGCTTTATCTTTTAATTTCACGAAACAATAACATCAACCAATCTATTGAGGACTCCTGCATAGTGGATGGGGTAGGATTCTTCAGTAGGATGAGATATATTGTAATACCGATGTTGTTACCCATACTAAAAGTATTCACTCTGTTTGGCGTTATAGAATCTATAGCGGTCATTGATATCTCATATCAACTTTCAGGTGGCGGGCCGAATAATGGAACACTGACCTTAGGTTATTATATATATAAACAAGCAATAGTATATGGAGAGTTTGCATATGCGTCAACACTATCTATTATTACACTAATTCTTATTTTAATTGCTCTAGTGTTATTTAGGAAAGTGAGAGGGACATACAATGGACAAAACTATTAATTTGAAAAAGATAAGTCATTACATGATTCTAGGTCTTTTATGTGTTATTTCAGTCTTTCCGGTGTTATTTGTAGTTATTGGAATGACTCACAGTAGCGGTTTTGCCTTTAATACCTTATCAAAACTATCTTTTGGAAACAATCTGGCCTTAAACTACCAGGTACTTAATTTAAACTTTGATATTGGAAATGTAATTATGAACTCAATCTTTGTATCTTCGATGAACTCCTTAATTGGGATTAGTATTATTTATATGAGTGCTTATGCATTTGCAAAATATGATTTTAAAGGAAAAAAAATACTTTTTCTAGTTTTGGTGTTGTCAATGATGGTACCTGGGAACGTTATAATTATTAACAAGTTCAGGGTAATTAGTATTCTAGGGTTAAAAAACTCTTTTGCAGGTCTAATTTTACCAACGCTTGTAAATATACATGTTCTCTTGTTGTTAATTAAGAACTTTGAGTTCTTAGAGAATGATGTAATTGAGGCTGCGAGAATTGATGGAGCAAGTGAACTAAGGATTGTCTTTCAAATTGGGCTACCTTCAGTCTTCGGGTACGTTGTATTAGGAATGTTTAACCTATTCTTAAGATCTTGGAATAACTTTCTATTACCGCTTTTGACTGTCACAACAGAAAAATACTTTACCCTACCGATAATGATTTCATCAATTGCAGATCCTTTAAGATTTAAGTTTGGAGCTGTATTCTTAGGAATGTTTATTCTTATTTTGCCCACTACGATACTGTTGCTAAGTATGTCAAAGTACATGTTCAGAAAAGTGAATTAAAGTTAGAACCTGCATCTAACCTTAAGGTGATATAAAGAAAGCAAAATAGGTGATTGATTTCTTCCTTTAGTTCTATAAATGCTGCTGAAATAGATTAAGTGTTATAATTTAATATATCTTACGACTGAGTATCATCATAGTCTGAGTACTGTTTGTGGAAAGTATAGATATTGTTACTATTACAGTTGTATAGGTATTAGGAGGATATTATGGATAATGTATTAATTATTGGTGGGTCTGGTATGTTGAGTGGTGTTTGTAACTACTTTTTAAAAGCAGAATCGAGAGTCACTGTTTTAAGCAGAACTAATAAGAAAGAAGCATTTGAACGTGGAGATGTACACTGGTTAAAAGGTGATTATGATAACGAAGATTTTATGGATATAGTTGAAGATTATTTTAACTCTAATGATGTTTCAACTATTATTATATGGATGCATAATGAGCATTCTGATAATTTTAAGAGGTTAATGACGTTTTTAATGGGTGAACCAAAGACAGATGTGTTTCATGTAAGAGGTAGTTCAGCCTTTTATAGTCTTGATACTGTTAAGTATGGAGATAATTATCATCAAGTAATCTTAGGGATGAATAAATCAAACGGGGAAATTAGATGGTTGAAGAATAGTGAAATCTCTTTAGGTGTGATTGTAGCTACTCAAGAGAAGAAGAAAGTGTTTACTGTAGGGATTGCTCCAGAAGATTAAAAAGTGTTTATTATAAAGTGTTAAGAACAAAGATACTAGAAATAGTATCTTTTGTTATGTATCTCTTTGTAACTCTGATATCAAGATATCTTGTAAACTGTTATAATGTAAGAAATATCTTACATTTACTGTTTGCCTTACTTGGTAGATAGTCCTATATATGAATAGTATAGTTTAGATATACGAAGGAGGGTTATTATGGTATTTGAAAAGAACTTATTGTTACTAAGAAAGAGAAAAGGATTTTCCCAGGAAGATTTAGCATTAGCCATAGGTGTATCTAGACAAACGATCTATACATGGGAGGGTGGACTGAATCATCCCAATATCTTGATGCTTAAGAAAATAGCTTCTGTTTTAGAAGTTACAACTGATGAACTACTGAATGGTTATGACGTTGGTAGGTTCCCTGAAAAGTTAAACTCTTTAGAATTGTGTTATATATCTGACTATGAAGATGAAGTTAAGTATACTGAGGTACCTAACTGGTTTATATCTTTAGAAGTTGGTCAAGAGGTGTGCTGGGGTATATATGATAAGGATAAAAAAGATTATTCATACCATCTAACTGTTTTGAATGAGATATTCCTACATAAAGAACGAGGGGTTGAGGTATTAGTAGAAGAGTTTGATAAAGAGTTAAATAAAACTCAGTCTTACTCTTTGATACTAAGGGAGAAAGATGAGAAGATTTCTTTTATCGGTGGTATCTATAATAAAGATGGAGTGAAACATATTAATTCTCATCATGAACCTGAGTTTATGAGATTATGGGGATATGGTAAGAATAATGAAGGACAAGGAATGACTTATAATAATGTTAAGAACTATGAGTTAGAATATAACTCAAAGAAACAGAATGTTCTTAAGTTAAGTTATTTTGATTTAGATGGAAGTGATGATCCAAAACATTCTTATTTTGAAGTGTTCTTAAACAAAAAGTTAGAATCACTGTATTGGCGTTGTTACGTAGTTGATTTAAACTCTGATAATGAGATTATGATTGATGGTAGAAAGTATGGGTTTAGAGATCACTGTATTACAGATAGATTATTATAGTTAAAGGGAGAATCTAGTATTCTCCTTTTTAAATAGTGAAAAATCTGTAACTTTTTAAGCATAAGAATCGTGTTATTCTAATATTAAGTAGGAGGCTATTATGAGTGCTGGGATGATTATGTTTGGTATTATAGTTGGGGTAGTAGCGTTACTGTTTATAGTGTTTGGTTGGCAAATATGGATTAAAGAGAAAATTGATCTTATTCACTCATATCATTATGAGAGAGTAGAAGATAAAAAAGGATATACAAAGGCAATGGGTATAATGTTGTTTTTAGTAGGAGTAGTATTGTTTGTTGATGGACTATTAGCTGTATTTAGTCTGTTTTCAATCACAATATTAGGTGCTATTTTGATTGGAACTTTATTTATTATGACAATTGTCTTAATAGTTATTCAAAGAAAGTATAACGGTGGAATGTTTTAATTATAAGGAGGATGATTTATGAATAGATTAGGATTTGGTCACACGAAAGAAAGTTCATTTCTGTTATTTATCTTTTTAATGTTTTTTTCGAGTTTATTTACGTATGCAACGTATCAGTCAGATGATTTTATTCTCTTCACTTTATTCTTACTATGTACGCTTGGATGTATGTATAAAGTGATTACATTATTTAAGTACTTTGTAACTTGGGTTAAACAAGTGTATATTCACTTGTTTAAGAATTAACATGAAAAAAGGTATGATTGTTTTGTTATTGCTAGTGTTATCGGGCTGCAGAGCTAAACTGATGGAAACTGGTAGTTATTCTTACTGCAAGGTGGTACAAATAATTTCTGTGCAAAATAACGATGGTGGATATACAGAGAATGAGATTGAATCAAAGTTTTATGATGTTTATGTATATGAGGACAAAGAAGCTTTTGGTGAATATTACATATACTTCGTGTGGGAAGATGAAGATGGAATTGAACATGAGGAAACTTTTTCTACTGAAAGTATAGAGATAGTTTGTAGCTAAGTGAAAGAAAATTATGAGAATCTAAAACGAGACTTAAAGTCTCGTTTTTATTTGAATCTACAGTCGTGTTCGCAGTTTGAACATTTTAAGTTTTCATTTGATATGTCAGTGAAACGTTCTGGGAATAATGCGTACGTTATTTCCCATTGTATAAGTGCTATGAGTCCTAGAATGAATAGTGATAGAGTTCTAAACTCAAAGATGAATATGAATGGACCGAACTTTAAGAAGTGATCCCAGTTGTATATTCTACATACGTTACAACACCTATTTCTGATGAATACCTTATGGAAGATACACCAAGTATTGATGCTGAAGTAATCAATGAAGTTAAGTGTGATTACTAGTAGGAATATATGATTCTTATTTATTATATTGTTGAAGTATAGAATACCAACTCCAGCTAGGAATAGAATATATAGTGTAAAGGTGATGATGGCTCTGAAGTTCATCTTAATGATGTACTTTAATAAATCTTCTTTTTTATAACTACCTTCTTTAAAGAATTTCTTTAAATGTTTTCCAGAAGGAGTGTGTTTAGCGAGTCTTGGTATCATTACTACTAATATATCAATGACGAATAACCCCCAAAATATTGTATAAACAAAGTCTGGAATTTTCTCTATGAAGTCATAAAAGAAAAAGAATGTAATGTAACTAAACAATAATAGTATGGTTGCTAATGCGTATTTTAATCTTGAGTAAGCCAATATCATCAACTCCTTTCTAAAAGTCTAACATATTTTATACGTCTTTATAAAGGACTCTAATGAAATAAAAGTAACTAAACTGTAACTTTTGTTTGGTTGGAAAACTGTTATACTTAAACAAGAGGACTTTTAAAAAATACAGGAGGCTAATATGGGATTCTTTTTGGTAATAATATTTGGTGTTATAGCGAGTGTTGGACTTAGTTACTTAGTGTGGGGTGGAAATAGCGAGAGCTATCAGAAAATGTCACATGATAGACAAGACTTAGTGGATAAACACAGAGTAGCTAGTTATGATAAATCAGGTTGGAAAATTAAAAGGTAACTTATTTTTTTGAATTTGATATTTTGAAATATTAATTAGAAAAGCTGTAAATCAGCTTTTCTTTTGCTGTTAAGCCATTTATTGTGTGCTTCCTAAAATGAAGCAAAAAGTTGTGAATAAAAAAGTTTTTTATCTATTTCGTGATACCTATGCGGTATTGGAAAAGGTTGAAAATAATCAACTCTTTTTTTTATTTTAATGAGAGGAGTATAATAGAAGTAGGAGGTGTCTCACATGGAAGATAGATATGTTTTATGTATTGATTTAAGAAGCTTTTTTGCATCTGTCGAATGTGCAGATGCTGGGATGAATATTTATGATGTACCGCTTGTTGTGGCTGATAGATCACGTGGTAAAGGTGGTATTACTCTAGCTGTTACACCGTTTTTAAAGAATTTAGGTGCAACCAGTAGATGTAGGATTTATGAACTACCTAAGAATGTTGATATTATATTTGCGAAACCTAGAATGAAACGTTACGTTGAGGTTTCGACTCAAATTATTTCTATTTATTTGGATTACGTCTCTGAAGAGGATTTACATATATATTCTATTGATGAAGCCTTTTTAGATGTTACGAAGTATTTAAAATATTACGATATGACGGTTGAAGAGTTAGCCCTTGATATCCAAAAGACTATTTATAAGGAAACTCAGATTTATTCAACATGTGGTATTGGACCGAATATGTTGTTAGCTAAATTCGCCCTTGATTTAGATTCTAAAGGAACTCTTTCAGGTATTGCTCGTTGGACGTTGGAGGATTTACCGACTCGTCTGTGGCCGGTGAAACCGTTAAGTAAGGTATGGGGAATAGGCCCACGTTTAGAAAAGAGATTAAATAAACTAGGGATTCATAAGATGTATGATCTAGCTCATGCGGATCCAGTTATGTTAAAGGCTGAGTTTGGTGTATACGGTGAACAGTTATATAATCACTCTCACGGAATTGATACATCAAACATGAAAGCAGAAAGAGAGTACGTACCTAAAGCTCAAAGTATTGGTCATGGTCAAACACTTTATTATGACTATACAGGAGATGAAGCGAAACAAGTTATATTAGAACTCTGTGATAGAGTTTCTAAAAGAATGCGTAAGAAACAAAAGGTTGGAAGTGTAATACATTTAGGAATTAGTTATTCTAAGTCAATGGGTGGTGGAGGATTTGGTAAACAAGTTAAAGTGCCACATCCAACTGATTCACCATCAGAGATGTATGAAGCTTGTTTAAGACTTTTTGATTCAAGTTATAAAGGAGAACCGATTCGTAAAGTATCTGTATCGATGGGTCACTTGGTAAGTACTGATGTGACTCAGATGGATATCTTTGGAAAACAAGAGGATTTAGATAAAGAAAGAAGTCTTTTAAAAGCAATGGATTCTATCCATGATTGGTATGGAAAGAATGCGATTTTAAGAGCGTCTCACTTTAAAGAAGGTGCGACGATGAGAGAAAGAAATAAACTAATAGGAGGGCATAAGGCATGAGCGATAGAGGTATGATGAAGTGGAATGCATTTAATGCACTTCTTGCACATGGAAGTAATGTTAAGAAGATGATGCTTGAAAGAAAGAAAATTGATAAACCGATTCTTTCTAGTGATCAGATTGATGACTTGAATTTAAAGATGCAGATTGCGATTGAGGAGAACCGAGAGATTGAGGTTGCATTTTACAATAAGGGCTTTGTTTTATTAGCGGAAGGTGTTATAAAGAGAGTAGACTTAATTAATAGGTTATTGGTGTTACCGGATATTCGTATTAGATTGGATGATTTATTACAAATTGAATTTAAGGAGCAATAATATGAAGGTAAGATTTATTATTAATCCATCATCAGGAAGACAGTCATTTCAAAAGTTTATTGATGATGTTAGTTTGGGTTTATTAGATAAAGGGTTTGATGTAAGTAGATTCTATACTAAGGGGGCTGAGGATGCTCTTGAAGAGACGCTTAGGCTTTGTAGGAGTGATATTGACTACATCGTTGCTTGTGGTGGAGACGGTACTGTAAACGAGGTAGCGAATGGTATTGGACATAGTAAGTGTATTAAACCGCTAGCGATTATTCCGTCAGGTACAGTGAATGATTTTTCAACTATTATAGATATGCCTAAATCTGTTGAGGAGTATGTTGATATGATACATGCAGGTAAAACGAAACAGGTTGATATGGGGCTGAGTGGCGATAAGTATTTTGTGAATGTTGCGGCAGGTGGTTTTTTAACTGGTGTTGCACACCAGGTGAGTACTGAGTCTAAAACAGCTCTTGGAAGAACTGCTTATTACGTTCATGGTTTGAGAGAGTTTTTAGTAGATGGTATTAAACCTAAAAAGATAAAATGTACGAGTGAAGAGTACGTAGGAGAAGATGAAGCGATTTTGTTTTTAATCTCCAATACGTCTTCGATTGGTGGATTTAAGAAGTTAGCTCCACTAGCTGAGATTGAAGATGGGTTATTAGATGTACTTATTATTAGAAAGACTGATATGGCGAATGTTGTGTCGATATTCTTAAGTCTTAGTACTGGTAAGCATATAAACAACAAGGACGTTGTTTATTTTAAAACGAAGAATGTGTTATTGGAATCTTTTGAAGATATTGAAGTAGATATGGACGGAGATTTTGGTGGTATGTTGCCTATGAGGTTTAAGGTAGCTGAGAAGGCTTTGACAATATTTACAAAATAAAACGACTAAATTTTAGTCGTTTTTATATATCTGTTCATAGTCTTTCTCTTTGACAACGTAAATAGCTTCAATATCACTACAAGTATGCTCACTAATTAAAAAGTCAGCAGTAAGACTTCCAGCGACACCACAGTTTGAACTAATCTTCCTAGGGACTGGTTTAAGTTTTAACTCTAGATTGATTGATCTTAAGTATTTCCTATATTTTATTGCCCCTGAGTGAGTGTGGAACGTAATAAGGTACGTCATTATTTTGCTTTACTTAAAAGAGAAATAATAAGCAACACAGCTAATGCTAATATACCTGCGATAACACCGTTTGTGCTAACACCAGCAGGAGTTGCGGCAAATCCGAAGTTATGAGCGAATGCTGCACCTAGTCCTAGTCCGATTACTGTGATTGCTGAATCAGTGTTTCCACTTCCTGCTAGAACCATTTGTCTAAATGGACATCCACCTAAAAGTGAAGAAGCCCAACCTACGATGAATAATCCTAGGAAGTTCCATAAGTGATCAGTATGTGCGATTGGTTGTGATTCAAAGCCTAAGTTAAAGTTACCTAAAACTAAGTTTCCAATTAAAGCTACAACAAGAATCGCGATTGAACCAGATAATAGATAGAAATTTTTATAAAGAATTGAATCTCTAAATCCACCCGCCATACAAAGTCTAGATTTAAATGATAAACCACCAATGATTAATGCTAAACCAAGTGATAACCACACTGGTGCGTGATTTGCTCCTGGACCTGATGTACTAAAGATAATAAAAGCAGGAGCTAGTATTAATAGAAGTAATAATGCTAAGTTCAGTACAGGAAATGCACTTCCCTCAAGTTTAGTTTGGTTGTAGTTTCTACCTAAACTAAATCCTTTGTTTAAGAAGAATACACCCACAAGTACTCCAGCTACAAATCCAAATAAACCAACAAGAGCATTTAAGTCTCCACCTGCTAATCTTAAAATCATTCTTAATGGACATCCTAAGAATAATAAAGCTCCAACCATAACGATGAATCCTAAGATTAATCTTAAGAATGGTGATGAACCTCCTCTAGGTTTAAATTCTTTTGTAAATACTGATAAAATAAATGCGCCAAATACTATCCCAATTACTTCTGGTCTAATGTATTGAACTACCCCAGCTTGATGCATTCCTAATGCTCCAACTGAGTCTCTAACGAAACAAGCGATACAGAACCCCATATTTGCAGGATTCCCAAATGCGACTAGAATAATTGCTGATAAACCAACGAATGCTCCAGTCAAAATAATCCATAATTTTTCCTTCATGTCAAACCTCCCTTATTCTAATTCTAAATGATTCAGTAGTGGTAATCTAATTCAAAATTGTTATATGGTTTGTATACGTATAACAAAAAGTTAACACCTCGTACTAAAAGTTATGATAAAATTATTAAAAGAGATTTACGAGGTGATGGTATGTACTATTTTGATAATGCGTCAACAAGTTTTCCGAAACCAAAGACAGTAGCTGAAAGAATGAAGTATTATCTTGATTCTGTTGGAGCTAGCGTAAAGAGAGGTGTTTCTTCTAACAGTTTTGATGCTGGTGAAGTAGTACTGGAAACGAGAGAGATGATTGCTGATATGTTTGGTGTTAGTAACTCTGATTTGGTTGTGTTTACGATGAATGCTACTGGAAGTATCAATATGATTTTAAGGGGTTTTTTAGAAAAAGGAGATCATGTTATAGTCTCGCCCTATGAACATAATGCAGTGATTAGAACGCTTCATTCAATTGGGGTTGATTATTCTTTTATTGAACTTACCAACGGGGAAGTTGATGTAGAAAGCATTTATAGACTTTTAAATGATTCAACGAAAGCAGTAATCGTGAATCATGCATCGAATGTTACTGGAGAAATTCTTCCTGTTAAAGAAATAGGAGAAGTTGTTCTTGATTTAGGGGTCGAATATATCATTGATGCATCACAGACTATAGGTTCTGTTCCTTTAAACTTCAGAGAGGTAAATGCGAGTGCTATCGTGTTTACAGGACATAAGTCATTAATGGGACCACAAGGGATAGGTGGTTTTGTCGTTGGTGAGGAGTTCAGTGGAATACTTAACTCACAAATGACCGGTGGAACGGGGAGTGATTCAGCAGGACTTGTTCAGCCTGATTTACTACCTGATAAGTTTGAATCTGGTACATTGAATATGCCTGGAATATATGGTTTACATGCTGCCCTGGAGTTTAAGCTTAAAAATGTACAGAACCAATCTCATTTGGTTGAGTTATTTATTAAAGAGATGAGTTTATTAAGTGAAGTAGAAGTGATACGTCCGAATGCTTTAAGAACAGGAGTTGTTTCTCTTTACTTTAAGGACCGCGACCAAGGAGAGGTTTCTTTTTTACTAGAAGATGAATATAAAATAATTACTAGGTGTGGACTTCACTGTGCACCTGTTGCCCATAAACATTTGAACACATTCCCAGAAGGAACAGTTCGATTTAGTTTTGGACATTTTACGAGTAATGAAGAAGTAAAATATGTAATAAGCGCACTGAAGGAAGTGGTTAAGTTATGAGGATAAATTATTTAGAAACTCTGATTCGTGTAATCGAAACAGGTAGTATTACAGAGACTGCAAAAGAACTTTTTATTTCTCAACCAGCAGTAACAAAACAGATTAAGGCTTTGGAGAGTTATTATTTGGTTAAAATATTTAACAGAAATGGAAACCGAATTGTACCTACGAAAGAAGGGGAAATGCTTTATACGTTTGCCTCAAAAGTGGTGAATTACGACCAAGGGTTACGAATGAGTTTCTGTGAGCAGGAAGCTTTAGTCGAAGGAGATTTAGAAATAATTGGTAGTAACTTACCGAGTTATCAGTTTATACCGTCTCTTTTATCAAACTATTTAAAAGAGTTTCCTGGTGTAAGACCACATATCGAAACAATGACGAGTGATGATGTGATTGATAGAGTAAACAGAGGGGTAGTTGCTTTTGGGTTTACTGGGTTATTAAAGGAAATGCCTGGTTTGACTTATTCTAAGTTGTTTGAAGAAGAAATGGTCTTAGTTGGTAACCGCACTTTTATAGGGGTTAACCATGTGGATGAGTTGAAGAATTTTAAGTTTGCGGTTAGGGAAAGAGGTAGTGCTTCTTTAAAAAGTTTTAAAGAGTATTTAACTGATTTTGAGATTGAGTTGAACAATGATAATACATTGTTTGTTTGCAGTGATAATGAAATGTTGAAACGTACTCTACTTCAAAATGATGTTGTGGGATATATACCGAGGTGTAGTATTCAAACAGAGATTGAAAGAGGAAACGTTGTTGTGTTAGATGTAGGTGAGGTACGAGACTTTTATTACGTTTATAATCTCGAAACTCATATGTGTAATAAACGCAAATCGTTTCATCAATATGTAATGAAGCATTATTAGGTAAAGAAAACTCTAAGGGAATCCCTTAGAGTCTTTTTATTAGTAACCTACATTACTCGATTCTTTACCATTTACAGTTTCTAATTGAACTGATTCAGCAATGTATGATCTGTCTGTGTTGAAGTATGAAATATTACCATTTACGTTTTCGATGTCTACTCTTTTAAAGTATGCATCAGAGACTGTTATCTCTCCATTTACTAATGTAATATCAAGTCTTGCCCCATCAATACTAGCGGTGTTAATATCGTTAAGTTCGATCTCTCCGTTTACTGATTCAATAAATACTGTTCCAGCAAACACATCGTCAAATGTAATTTCACCATTTACGGTTACTGACTTAATTGAGTCAGCCTCTACGTCTGTAAGTGATAAGGTACCGTTCGTTGTTGAAATGTCTAGAATAGTTGCGTTCATTCCTTCAACATCGATTTCTCCGTTGTCGGTATGAATTTCTAATTCTGCAAATTCAATACCTACTGGTACTTCGATTGTCATATGAGAAGGATTAAATACTAAGTCATTGTTTAAGAAATTAATGATGAAATCCATTCCAGAAACGTTATCCCAAAACTCATATCTTGTTTTGTCTTCTATATCTAATCCGTTTGTTAGTTCTGTATAAGTGATCTCTGCTTCGTCGTAGTTATTGAATGTAACTACTACTTTATCACTTGTTCCGTATTCAACGTCTACTGCTGCGTTTGATAACAGAGTTGATAATGAATAGTTTTCTAAGTCAGATACTTCGAACTCATGAGTTTCGATTGTACCGTTTATAAGTTCAGTTGGTTTAGCCACTGTTCTCCAAATTCCAACTGAAGCTACAGCTACAACAACCCCTGTAAGGGCGATGATACCTAGTAGTTTGTGTGTAATTTTAATTTTTTTAAGTTCATCGAATAGATTGAATGATTCTAATCTATCTATTAGATTGATGTTTTTGTTCCCTGTAAATACTCTTACATGCCATGTAAATAAGAATAATAATAACTTAATTACAACTGCGATTAAGTATAGAATAAATACTAAGTATACCGCAAACACGGCTGTTGATAAGATGAATGCAGCCAAAGCTGTGCCGAAACTAAAGTTAAAGAATACACTGAATGTTGTAAAGTACGAGAACCAGCTCATTGTAAGAGCTCCGGTTACTGTTACAAGAACAGGTAGTAACCAACTTGTAATAAATAAATCAAAGAAGAGAATACCTAGTATTGAAGTTGGTTCTACTCTTTGTTCTTTCACTCGTTTTTGAATACCGTATTCTGATAAAACGTTTCTTGCGATTTCTTCAGGTGTTTCTAGTTCACCTATAATATCTTCATCTGTTTTACCTTCATATACTGCGTTGTTGAATCTATCTTCGTAGAATGAGATGATTTCTCGTCTTTCCTCTATGTTCAAAGCTGATAGATGGTAGCTTAATTTGCTAATAAATTGTTTTCTACTCATTATGCTTCACTTCCTAACATATTATTTACTGTGTGGATGAAACTATTCCACTCACTTCTTAATACTTCTAGTTTTGTTTGACCAAGTTTTGTAATCTTGAAGTACTTTCTTGGTGGTCCTTCGTTTGATTCCTTTAAGTATGTTTCACAGTATCCCTCTTTTACTAGTTTTCTAAGAATTGGATATATTGTACTTTCACTGATTTCTAGATCAGAGTTTATATTTTGGTAAATGTCGTAACCATAGCTGTCTTCTTTAAGTACGATGTTTAACACACATAAATCTAATACACCTTTTTTTAATTGTGCTCCCATGTTGTTCACTCCTTTATACATTGTCTACTACTATATCTTGTATAGTACTGTCTTAAGTATAGTTGTATACATTGTATTTGTCAACATTTATGACGCGTTTTCTTTTGGTAGGTGTACACATTTGTGAATTCCTATTCTTTATTATAAGGGGTAAATTTCTTGATTTTGAAAGCGATTTATATAGTATTAAAAAATTATTTTGATATAATAAATGTAATGAATAAATTATAGGGGGATTACCATGGCACAAAATTTAGAAAGCGTTTTCTCGCTGATTGAAGAAGAGCATGCTAGACAAGAGTCTAACATCGAGTTAATCGCGTCGGAAAACTTCGTATCAAAAGCTGTATTAGAAGCACAGGGGAGCGTATTAACTAATAAATACGCTGAAGGATATCCAGGTAGAAGATACTACGGTGGATGTGAAGTAGTGGATAAAGTTGAGGATATCGCAAGAACTGCATTAAAAGAGATATTTGGTGTTAAGTATGTAAATGTTCAAGCTCATTCAGGTTCAACTGCAAATATGGGAGCTTATAGAGCTGTTATTGAGCCAGGTGACACAGTACTGGGTATGAGTTTAGATCACGGTGGACATTTAACTCATGGACATCCATTAAACTTCTCTGGTAAGGACTATAAGATTGTACCTTATCAATTAAACAAGGAAACTGAAGCGTTAGATTATGACGTAATTAAAGAATTAGCATTAGAACATAAACCACAATTAATCGTTGCTGGTGCTAGTGCATATTCAAGAAGTATTGACTTTAAAAAGTTTAGAGAAATCGCAGATTTAGTTGGAGCAAAACTAATGGTAGATATGGCTCACATCGCAGGTTTAGTAGCTGCTGGTGAACATATGAATCCATGTCCATATGCTGACATTGTAACTTCAACAACACATAAAACATTAAGAGGACCTCGTGGTGGTATCATCATGACGAATGACTTTGAAATCTATAAGAAAATTAATTCTGTAATTTTCCCAGGAATTCAAGGTGGACCATTAATGCACGTTATCGCAGCGAAAGCTGTTTGTTTCTTAGAAGCACAACAACCTGAATACAAAGAGTATCAAAAACAAGTAGTTAAGAATGCTCACGTATTAGCTGAAGAGTTACAAAAAGAAGGATTTAGAATCGTAAGTGGTGGAACTGATAACCATTTAGTATTAGTTGATATTAAAGGATCAATTGGTATGACTGGTAAAGCAGCTGAACATATTTTAGATGAAGTTAAAATTACTTCAAATAAAAACACTATTCCATTCGATACTGAAAAGCCATTCATCGCATCAGGTATTAGATTAGGAACTCCAGCTGTTACTACTCGTGGATTTAAAGAAGAAGAGATTAAAGAAGTAGCTAAGTTAATCTCATTAGCTCTTAAAAACCATGACAATGAAGAAGTTAAAGAAGAAGTTAGACAACGTGTAGTTGCGTTAACTTCTAAGTTACCAATCTATAAATAATATAAAGACCCTTAGGGGTCTTTTTTTTGTCTGATTTGGATAAAACTGTGGTGGATGTTATAATTTATTAGAGGGGCTCGTAACTAAGGTTTTGGGCCCCTTTGTTTACGATAAAAAAGGAGGGAGCACTTATGACAAATAAAGATTCAATTAAAAGAGCTGACGAACTAAGATCTTACACTACTGAATATATTCATGCCAAACAGTCGATCCCTTCAGGTTTAGATGAAGAAGTGATGAAAGTCAACTTGATGTTAAAAACACGCATCATGACTTATTTTAACGCTTCAGAAGAAGATTGGAATGACTATTTATGGCAACTAAAACATTCGATTAAGTCGGTTGAAGTTTTAGGTGAATTATTAGAGTTATCGATGGAAGAACTTAGAGAAGTACAAAAGATAGAGGAAAAGTATAGGTGGAAAATATCGCCTTACTATTTATCTTTAATGACGGAAGATAGATTAAATCCGATTCGTTTACAAGCATTACCAACATTATTGGAATTAGACGAACATGGATTGCTTGACCCGATGGATGAGGAACATACTAATCCTGCTGGTTCAATCACAAGAAGGTATCCAGATAGATTAATCATTAATGTAACGAATATGTGTGCGATGTATTGTAGACATTGCCAAAGAAGAAGAAAGATTGGTGGAAGTGATCAGCATCAATCAATTGAAAGAATTACTGAGTCTATTCAGTATATTAAGGACAACCCTGAAATAAGGGATGTACTTATTACTGGTGGAGATCCTTTAATGATGAGTGATCATAAGTTAGAGATTATTTTAAAAGAGTTAAAAGAAATACCACATGTAGAGATGATTCGTATTGGTACTAGAACTTTAGTTACAATGCCTCAAAGGATTACTACGGAGCTTGCTGAGATGTTATCTAAGTATCATCCTTTATACATTAATACTCATTTTAATAGTCCTTTAGAGATTACACCTGAAGTTAAGGAAGCGTGTAATAAACTGAGTAAGGCTGGTATTCCTTTGGGGAATCAAGCAGTTTTATTAAATGGTATTAATAATGATAAGTTTGTGATGGAAAGACTGAATCATTTACTTTTAATGTGTAGAATAAGACCTTATTATATTTTCCATGCTAAGAATGTAAAAGGAACAAAACATTTTAATACATCGATTGATGATGGGATGGAGATTATGGAGTACTTAAGAGGTAGAACCTCAGGAATGGCGATACCTACTTATATAGTGAATGCACCTAAGGGTAATGGTAAGATTCCGATGTTACCTGAATACAGTAAAAGAAATGGAAATACGTATACTGTTAGAACATGGGAAAACAAAACATATGAATATGATAATACGCCAACTAAAGAGTTAGGTAAATTACTATAAAACAATGACCAAGGGCGACTTTGGTCATTTGTTATAATAAGTAAAGGAGTGTGTGATATGAAAAAGATTATTTTGGTATTGGTGTTGATGTTAACGGCTTGTAAGCCGGAGGTTGATATTTTAGAAGCCCCGTTTGAAATGAGTGAACTGCCAGAGATTACTGAATATTTTATCAATGCTTCATTAGATGATGATTTGGATGTTTTAAGTGTAAATCAGGTTATTAGTTATTATAATGATAAAGCTGATTTTGATGAACTTTATATTAATGCTTATCCTGCAGAACTTGGGATGAGTGAGTTTAGTATTTCGCTGTTTGAGATTGAGGGAGTTGAACATTCTTTTGTGAGGGACGGTAGTGTTATTCACGTAGAGTTAGAAGAAACTCTTTTTGAAGGAGAACATATTGAGATTAGTATTAATTATAGTTTTAAGTACTGGAATCAGGATAGATTGGCAAAATATGGAAGTGATTATATTACGATGTTCTTTTATCCTTATGTAGCATATTACGACTCTGAGTGGAATACGGATAGGTATGCATTTAATGGTGAAGCGTACTTTAATGATGTTGGGAATTATTATGTGAATTTACAAATTCCGGATAAGTACGTATTAGCTACGGGTGGTACTGTGTTAGATACTAGTAATGTTAAAGGCGGTAAGGTATATTCTATTGAACTTCTTAATGCGAGAGATTATTCGTTTAGTGTGAGTCCTAATTATAGGGAGTATTATAAGGAACTAGAGGGTGTTGATGTCTTTATTAAGAGTATAAGAGAATTAGGTCCTGATGAGGAGCAGTTGTTGTTTGATATTACTGAGAAGGCAATAATATTTACAGAAGATTCAATAGGGGAGTATCCTTATGAGACTTTGACGATAGAACTTGGACATATTTACGGTATGGAGAGTGCTTCGATTATATATTGTAGTGAGGATATTCAGATTATAACTGTTGTTCATGAGATATATCACCAATGGTTTTATGGAATTATAGGGAATGATCAAGGTTCTATGCCTTTCTTGGATGAAGGGTTAACTTCGTTTGTTACTGGATTGTTCTTTAGTGAACATCCTGAGTATATGGGAGAAGGGTACTGGAATTGGTATAGTACGCAAAATCCTAGATATGACGATAGAAGAACTTCTATGGAAGGTAGAAGTGCTTTATTAACTGTTCATGATTATAGTAATGACTATGGTTTCTTAGTTTATGTCTATAGTGCAGAGTTGATGAAGTATTATATGGATGAGGCTCTGAATGGCTCAAATGAGTTGTTCTTAGAAGCTTTGAGTGAGTATTATAATACGTATAAGTATGAAGAGGCTACTTTGGATGATTTTCTAACAATTTTGGAGGATATAACTGAGGTTTCGGGTACTAAGAATTGGTTTTATGAGTATTTAGGAGCGTATCAGGAACTTGGTGGATTGGAATGATGTGAAAACGTTATATATTTTTGTTTAATATACTAACTAAATTGTAGAAATATATTGGAAAAATGTTATAATGATTGATGTGATAATTTACAAATGGAGGTAAGTAGTAAAGTTAGTTACTGCGAGAGGGTTTTATGATAAAAAAAACTGATCAAATCGTTACTATTGATGAACTTGCTAAGAATTTACCTACTATAGAAATAGATGCTCCTGAGAAGGTATATATTACCTTAAATGAAATGAGAACTCGCTCTTATGAGTTAACAGTTCAAGAAGGAGATTCTGTTAAAGTTGGACAAATTATTGGGGAAAGAAATGCAGGATATTTCACACAACCAATTCATTCAACAGTTAGTGGGACAGTTGGTAAAGTAGTTAAGAAGTTTACGTACTCTAGTAAAAAGACTGAAGTATTAGAAATCGAAAATGATTTTAAAGATACTTATGATGAACGTGTTAAGACTCGTTCAGATGAAGTGATTGCTGGAATGAGTAAGAATGAGATGGTTGACATTATTAAGGAAAATAGTGTTAAGGGTCTTGGTGGGGCAGGATTCCCTACTTATATTAAGATGGCGACTGATGCCAAAATTGATTACATCGTATTAAACGGAGTTGAGTGTGAACCATATTTAACTGCGGATTACCAAGTGATGCAGAATGATGCTGTTGAGATCTTTAAAGGTTTAGAGTATGTTATGCAAGCAATGGGTACGGAGAAGTCACTTATTGGTGTTAAGGAAACTAAGGTTGAATTAATCAAAAGTTTAAGAAAAATTAAAGATGAACAATTTCCTAATTTAAATTGTGAGATAGTTGAAGTAAGAAGTTATTATCCACAAGGTTGGGAAGTTGAGTTAATTAAGAATGCTCTTGGTATTAAGATTAAACCAAGAACGTTGTTAAGTGATTATGGGATTATTGAACTTAACGTTACTACTGCTCAAGCGGTTTATAATGCGGTTAAACATAATTTGCCTGTAATTGAAAGATATTTCACTGTTACTGGGGATGCGATTTCTAAACCAGCTCAAATGGTTGTTAGAGTTGGAGATACGATTCCAAGAGTAGTGGATGCATGTGGTGGATTTAGTACTGAAGAAGATAAAGTTTTAGTATTAGGTGGACCGATGATGGGTGCGAACCTTATGATGAAGGATGCGGTAGTGTCTATTACTGTTGCTTCTATATTGGCGTTTAAACCTCAAGAATATAAAGAAGAACCATGTGTAAGATGTGGTTCATGTGTATATAGTTGTCCAGCGGACTTACAGCCTGTTAATATTATGCATGCTGCTAAGAATAAGGACGGAGATGCTGCGAAGGCATTGAATGTAATAAATTGTATTGAGTGTGGGTTATGTAGTTACGTCTGCACATCTAAAATTCATCTAACGGACTTTATGCGTAAAGCTAAAAAGTTGGTTAAGTAAGGAGAGGGTTATGGCTAGTAAAACAGGATTTTTAAGACAAACAGCTCCTTATGTTAGAGACCCAAGGGTTAGTGTAGAGAGAATGATGTATGATGTGTTGATTGCATTGTTACCTATTACGATTTTTACTATTTGGAAGTTTCAAATGGTTGCTGTTTGGATTATTCTAGTTTCTATTGTTTCGATGTTAGGAACTGAATATCTATATTATAAAGTGAAAAAAGAACCATTCACTTTGAAAAATGGTTCGATTCTGATTAGTGCGATTATATTTGCATTAATCATGCCTGATCAATCACCTCTATGGATTGTATTCATAGGTGGAGTGTTCGGGGCATACTTTGGAAAAGTAGCGTTCGGTGGACTTGGTGCTAATATCTTCAATGTAGCAGGGTTCGCAAGAGTGTTTGTAATGCTTAGTTTTGGTACTTTCCTAACGTATCAAGTTGATGCGATTGATGGTGTAGCTGGTGCTACAGTTCTTGGTCAAATTAACCAGTCGTTCGATATGATGATTTTGGATCAAGTGAATCTTGGTGCAATGTTAACTGGTGTTGGTGAACCTGGTTCGATGGGTGAAGGAAATGTTATCGCTATTTTATTAGGTGGAGTTTATTTGTTCTTTAGAAGATCATTTGACTGGAGAATTCCTGCGGTTTATTTAGGAACGTTCTTCGGGTTAACTTTAATTGCTGGTTTAGTAACTGGTGCAGGACTTCTTTATCCTGTAGTACAGCTTCTAACAGGTGGTGTAATCTTTGGTGCTATCTTTATGGCTACTGATCCTATTACAGCTCCGGTAACCGGTCCTGGTAGAATATACTTTGCATTTGGTTTAGCAGTTTTAACTTATTTCATAAGAGTATTTGGTGCATTACCTGAAGGGGTTGTGTTCGCTATATTAATTATGAATATGTTTGTACCTGCATTTGATTATTATAAATGGGCTAATTCAAGATTTACTAAAAAATCAATTATTGGATTTAGTATTGTGATTGTTCTTACGATTGCTTTATTAATAGTAGGGGTTGTTTAAGATGAAAAATAGATTAGTTGTAGGAATTAAATTATTCTTAGTAGCTGCTGTAAGTGGTTATTTATTATTCTTGATCAATCAATTAACTAGCCCAGTAATTGAAGAAAATAGAATTATAAGAGAAGAAGCGAAATATTCATTAATATTCCCTGATATGGATTCTTATACGAAAGAAGAAGTTAAAGAGGGAAGTATTGGTGACAGTATCACTATATTTAATAGTGATGGTGAAGTGATTGGTACGATTTATTCGGCTAGCGCTAATAATGATTACGGTAGTGTATCTGTATTGGTTGGGATTGACTCATCTAATAAGGTAGCTGCAGTTGAATATTCTTTATTAAATCAAACACCGTCATATGCATCTAAAGTAAATAATCCTGAGTTCTTAGGAAGATTTGTTGGAAATGCAACATCAGACAGTTATGCTGATTTTGATGTAAAAGTAGGAGCTACTTATTCAGCAACTACTTCTCGTGATCTTGTTGAAGAGATCAGTAAATATCATGAGGGGGTAGAATAATGAATAGAAAAGCTATATTAACTAGAGGGTTTTTAAAAGAGAATCCTATATTTGTATTCTTACTTGGTATGTGTCCTGCGTTAGCAGTAACAACGACGTTTGAAACTTCATTAGGAATGGGATTGTTAGTAATCTTTGTTCTTACGATGAGTAATATTGTTGTTAGTTTAGTTAAGGGATTCGTTCCTGCTCAAGCGAAGATACCATCATATATCGTAATTATCGCAACGTTCGTAACGATTGTAGCGATGCTTACTGAAGCGTATGCGTTTGAGTTATATTTAAGTTTAGGTGTATTTATTCCATTAATCGTAGTTAACTGTTTGATCTTAGGTAGAGCGGAAGCATTCGCATCTAAGAACACTGTAGTTGATTCAGCAATCGATGGATTCGGTATGGGTATCGGGTTTACGATTGGATTAATGATTATTGGTCTTGTTAGAGAATTAATGGCTACTGGTCAAATTGCTTATGGTGTTTATTTACCATTCCCAAGTACAGGGTATTTATTTACTCTTGATTGGATTATTAATATATTTGATTCATCATTCAAAATTGCTGAATACGGAATTGGTGTGTTTGCGTTACCTGCTGGTGCGTTTATCTCATTAGGTTTCTTATTAGCAATGAAGAATGTAATGGATAACAAGAAGAAGGGAGCTTAAGATAAATGTCTATAACTGTATTCTTTACCGCACTTGTAAGTGCGATGTTAATTAATAATGTTGTGCTGATGCGTTTCTTAGGTATTTGTCCATTCTTAGGTGTATCTAAAAAGATCGAATCAGGTATTGGGATGAGTTTCGCTGTAGCGTTCGTTATGTTAGTGGCTACGCTGTTTACATATGTAATTTATTACGTATTACTTATTCCGTTTGAAATTGAGTATTTGAGAACGATTGCGTTTATCTTAGTAATTGCCTCACTAGTTCAATTCGTTGAAATGTTTATTAAGAAGTTTTCAAAATCATTATATAAATCTCTTGGTATTTACTTACCACTAATCACAACAAACTGTGCAATCTTAGGTGTTGCTGAAGGTAATATTTTAACTAACTATTATGAGTCTTATGGATTCTGGAGTGGGTTATTTGTTTCTTTAACGAATGCTTTAGGTACAGCTGCTGGATTTGGTTTAATCATGTTTGCCTTTAGTGCAATCAGAGTTAGATTAGATGCTCAAAATGTACCATCAGAATACAAAGGTGTACCAATTTCATTGGTAGTTGCTGGGATTATGTCTCTAGCGTTCTTTGGACTGCAGGGGTTAATCTAATATGAATATGACTATATTAGCATTGTCTCAAGGTGTTTGGGCAATTATTATTCTAGGTGGTATTGGACTAGCTTTAGGACTGGGACTTGCAGTTGCGAGTGATGCATTCTATGTTGAAGAGGATTTAAGATTAGAAAAAGTATTAGAATTATTACCAGGTGTTAACTGCGGTGCTTGTGGGTACCCTGGTTGTGGTGGATTTGCTGAAGGTATTATTGAAGGGGAAGTTGACAAACTTACTGCTTGTAAACCAGGTGCTAAGGGTGAAGGTCTTGCTCAAATTAAGGAGTATTTAGCTAATACGCCGGGTCCTGAAGGGGACACTATAAATATTAAATTATAAGGACGCAGGGGAAACCCTGTGTTTTTTTGTGGACAGGTTTGGTATGTTGTGTCTTTTTTTTAGTTGGTAGTAAGTGTTATAATCACTTATGGAGGACTTACAAATGCTATTTGGAAATGAAAGTGGTTTGGAACCGTCATTATTATCTGGTATTATTCCTTATTTTATTTTAGTATTGGCAATATTTTTAGTCGTAAAGTATAAGGAATCTATTAAGAATGCGAAACATGAAAAGAAGTTTAGATATTTTTGGGCTGTTTCAGCGATTATTTTTGAAGTGTGGTTTTTTATGTGGACCTTTATTTATTTAGCGGAGTTTGATGCTAGAAAGTTTTGGTTAGATTATACGATGATACCGATTCACTTATGTGCTCTATCTCTTTGGTTGGCAGTAATACTTGCTTTTACTAAGAATAAGTACGTATTTAGATTCGCTATTTTTTCTGGTATTATGGGTCCGATTCTGACGATTGTGTCAGGGGACGTTTCGTATAGTTTTGATCATTTAAGATACTGGCATTATTACCTACAACATATTAGTACTATGGTTATGGTTATTTACATGCACCAAGTACATGGGTTAAAGATTGTGAAGTTTGATTGGTTAAGAATTACTGGAATACTATTTCTGGCTTCATTGTTTATAGTACCGTTTAACAAGTGGATGGGTACTAATTTTATGTATATATATCATACGAACGGATCTCCTTTAGAAGTGATTGAGAACTGGTTTGTTAGTTATCTTGTTTTATTGTTTGGAGTGTTATTGTTTTTTAGAATTACAGAGTTCATATTTTTGGAGAAGAAGAATGCCTAGATTATTTCATATAAGTGATGATTTTCATATAGAAGAGTTTGTCCCAAGACCTGTTAGAAAAGAGGTATGGGGAGATATAGAAGATGCGGTGTGGTCTGTTGATCACCTTAAGTTACAGAATTATTTACTACCAAGAGATTGTCCGAGAGTGTGTTGGACGTTGAATAGTTCAACTTCTAAGGAGGATGAGAAGTTACTTCTTTCTCATGGTGGAGAATGTGTGATATTTGTTCAGTCAAGTTATAGAAATTTGATTGAAAATACGAAGTTAATGATGTATGAGTTTGATGCTGAGAACTTTTATATGATTGATGAGGTTGCTGGATATTACATCAGTCATAAAAAAGAAGAACCGCTAGCTAAGGTAATGATTACCAATTTGTATTTATGGTTAGATGAGATGAATGTTTCTTTGGTTTACGTTGATAACTTATTAGAAGTAGCTGAATCAAGTGTGGACCGTTCGTTTGATTGGTCTAATATAAGGATGGGGATGTTAAGATGAAACTGGATAGAAGGATAGAACCGTTTATATTATTGTATCTGCTTCAACAACCTTTCCACGGGTTTGATTTATATAAGAAAATGCAGCGTGCTATGAAGGGCGTAAAGATTGATACTGCAGGCGTTTATAGGGCGCTTGATAAGCTTGTAGAGAATAATCAGATTTCATTTAGTGAAGTTGAAGGTGATAAAGGACCTAATAAAAAGGTTTATAACATATTGCCTTTAGGGATTGAGCGATTGAATGAGTTGTATGAGGTTTATAGGAATGACTTGTATAATTTGATGATTTTTACTGAAACGTACAAGGGGTTGGCTTCTAAGATGTAAAACTATATGTTAATGACATATAGTTTTTTTATGTTTATGGTACTTTCTATGCGAACTATATTGAAATATGTGTTTGTAACATATATAATTCACTAGTAAATATGGGAGGGCGTTATGAGAAAAGAAGATATTTTAAGGATTGCTGAAGAGGAAAATGTTAGGTATATCAGATTACAATTTACTGATATGCAAGGTACTATGAAGAATGTTGAAATTACGAGAAATGGTTTAAAGGATGCATTAGATGGTAATACGATGTTTGATGGATCTAGTATTGAAGGGTTTGTACGTATTCAAGAAGCGGATATGTTTTTAGTTCCTGACTTAAGTACTTGGTTGATTCTTACTTATGAGAACACTAAGTATGGTAAAGTTGCACGTTTGATGTGTGATGTTTATAAAACAGATGGAACTCCATTTGAAGAAGATCCAAGATATGTTTTACGTAAGAATTTAAAGGCGATGGAAGATATGGGGTTTAGTTCTTTTAATATAGGAGTAGAACCTGAGTTCTTCTTGTTTAAGATTATTGATGGTCAAGTGACTTTAGAGTCAAGTGATCAAGGTGGATATTTTGATTTAGCACCTGTTGATGAAGCAGAAGATTGTAGAAGAGATATTGTATTGGAGTTAGAAAGACTTGGATTTAATATTGAAGCTGCTCATCATGAAGTTGCGGTTGGTCAAAATGAAATTAACTTTACGTATTCTAATGCTTTAGAAGCGAGTGATAATTTACAAACGTTTAAATTGGTTGTTAAGAATGTTGCGAAAAGACATAATCTACATGCAACGTTTATGCCTAAGCCTGTTGCTGATATTAATGGTTCAGGAATGCATGCGAATTGTTCATTGATGGATGCTGAGGGAAATAATGTGTTCTATGATGAATCAAAACCATTACAGTTAAGTGAACTTTGTAAACACTGGATTGGTGGAATGTTAACTCATGCCAGAGCTTTTACAGCTGTAACGAACCCTACTGTTAATTCATATAAAAGACTTGTACCAGGTTATGAGGCTCCTTGTTATATCTCATGGAGTGATGCGAATAGAAGTGCTTTGGTAAGAATTCCTGCTGCACGTGGTAAGGCAACACGTACTGAACTTAGAAGTGTTGATCCATCTGCGAATCCTTATTTAGCGTTTAGTGCTATTTTAGCTGCTGGACTTGATGGTATCAAAAATAAGATTGAACCGATTGATCCTACGTATTTAAATTTATATACAATGAGTCGTGATGAGCGTGAAGAGTTAGGTATTTTAAATTTACCTGAGAACTTAAAGGATGCGATGAAGGAACTTAAAAAGAGTGAAGTTATCACTGAAGCTCTTGGTAAGGGACTAGTTAAGAAGTTTAGAACTGCTAAGAAGAAAGAGTGGGATGAGTTTAGGCTTTATATCACTCAATGGGAGTTAGATAAGTATTTACAAAGACTATAGTCTATTATGTGCTATTTAGATAAGTATATGTTATATTATTAGAGGAATTGAGGTAGGTTTATGGACACTTATATTTGGGTATTTCTAATAATATTTACAGCTTCATTAATACAAGGTATGACGAGTTTTGGTTCTAGTTTATTTGCGTTACCATTACTATTGTTTTTTCTTGATATAAGAGAGATTGTACCTTTATTAGCGAGTTATAACTTAATAATGAATTCGATGATTTTTAAAAGGGTTGGAAAAGATGCGGATCTTAAGAAGATTTCTCCTCTTTTAATCACAGCTATTATATTTACTATATTGGGGTCGTTCTTATTAAAGAATTTAGAAGCGAATCCTATAAAGATCACAGTAGGTATCTTACTGTTTATCACAGCTGTTAGTAATTTATTTGGACTTAAGATCAAGTTTAAGAATCCAGATCATTATTATATACCTGTGGGTATCTTCAGTGGTGCTTTAAATGGTGCGACTGGGATGAGTGGACCACCTGTACTGTTATTCTTATCAAACTTAGATGTACCTAAGAATGTATTTAGAGCTACTTTGACTAGTTATTTCTGGGTGTTGAATGTTGTGGCTATTGTGATGTTCATCATTCAAGGATTGTATGATGCGACTGTTTTAAGAATTGTGCTTTATTATTTACCAGCACTTATTGGTGGTACTTGGGTTGGTATTCAACTTGGGGAAAGATTTGATGAAAGGTTGTTCAAAAGAATCGTACTTATCATTATGGTTGCGATGAGTTTGAACTTAATTGTGAGAAGTTTCTAATGAGTATATTTGAGATATTGATGTTAGCCTGTTTTGCATCAGCTTGGCCGGTAAGTATTTATAAAGGATTAACAAGTAATTCAGTTGAAGGAAAGTCAATTAAGTTTTCTTATATTATATTGACTGGTTATTTTCTAGGGATGATGAATAAATTGTTTTATTCATGGGACTTAGTATTTTATATGTATGTGTTTAATGCTTTATTAGTTATTACTGATATAGTGATTTATTATAATAATTTAAATAAGTTAAAAAAAGACTAGTTGAACTAGTCTTTTATTTTTCTACTCTAGGTGGTCTCGGTCCTTGATATTGGTAATATCTAGACTTTAACCTACCGTTGTATAATACTCTTATTCTACTCGCTTTAGCTTCGAATAAGTTTTCAAAACCTTCGAATGCGGTAATAATGTATTTACTAACTGTGTTAAGTTCTTTTGATAACATACCGAAGTTTCTGTAAAGTTGTTTTAATGCATATGATTCAGCATTACTTAAACGAATACCATACGGTGGGTTTGTAATGATTACTTCATAGTTGTTTTTATAGTCTACATCTCTGAAATCAGATGTTGAGAATTCAATGTCTTGTTCCACTCCTGCTTGATGAGCGTTTGTAATCGCTGCTTCTAAGTTTCTCTTTGATAAGTCAGATGCATAGATTTCAAGTTTTTGTTTACTAATGGCTTTGAAAGCTTTTGCTTGAACTGGTCCCCAAACATATTCAATTTGTGGCCATTCTTGTGAAGCGAATTTTCTTTTTAATCCAGGTGCTATGTTTCTACCGATCATAGCTGCTTCAATTGGAATTGTTCCAGATCCACAGAATGGATCATACAGAACTCTATCTTTGTTCCAGAAACTAAGAAGTACTAATGCAGCGGCTAATGTTTCTTTGATTGGTGCCTCTACTGTTTCAACTCTGTAACCTCTTTTGTGAAGTCCAGTTCCTGAGGTATCGATTGTTAGAGTTGCGATATCTTTTAGTAAAGAAACTTGGCAAGTGTATTCAGGTCCTGTTTCTTCGAATATCTCTCTATCGTATTTTGTTTTAAGTTTTTCAACAATTGCTTTTTTAACAATTGCTTGTGAATCTGAAATACTGAATAATGTTGATTTAACTGATTTACCGTTAACAGTAAATTTAGCATCTTCTGTAATCCAGTCAGTCCATGGTAGTGCTTTTGTTTTTTCGAATAATTCATCGAATGTTTTTGCTTCAAATTCTCCTACTTTAAGTAAAATTCTATCTGCAGTACGCATCCAGATATTAGCGGTAGCTATTCCCTCAAAAGTAGACAGGAATGTTACTTTTCCATCTTCTGTCTTTACGATTTCAAAACCTAAAGCAATTAGTTCACGTTTTGCGATTGCTTCCAATCCAAATGTTGTTGTTGCGATTAACTCTACTTTTTTCATAATTTTATTCCTTATTTTTTTACGACTTGTCGTTCTGTTAAACCAGCTGAAACTAATACTTTTTCCATTACACTAAACCCAGTTAATGAAGATATGATTAGGTTTAATCCTATTATAGCTGTACCAATAATCCAATAAGGACTAATGAACAGTGTTAATAAAATACTAGCTAGGATGAACATTCCAGCGATAAATACAATAAATGAACCTTTGCTGTTTACTACATACATATTATACCATCCTCTCTTTTCCTTAACTAGATTAGCACAATTACTAGATTAAATCTATAATTAATAGTGATATAATGGTAATGGAGGAATTAGTATGAATATTGATAAAAGTGTATTTATTGCTGACGGGGCAAAAGTCGTTGGTAATGTAAGAATAAAGAAAGATGCTTCGGTGTGGTTTAATACGGTAATTCGTTCTGATATGGCTGAAGTTGTAATTGGTGAAAGAACGAATATTCAAGATTTAACTGTTATCCATGACTCGTTAGGATTTCCTGCGATTATTGGTGATGATGTAACGGTAGGTCATAATGCAATCATTCATGGAGCGATAGTAGGGAATGGGGCATTAATCGGTATGGGATCTATTTTATTAGATGGGTCAGTTGTTGGAGAACATGCTTTAGTAGCAGCTGGTTGTGTAGTACCCCCTAATAAAGAAGTACCGGCTAGGCATTTAGCTGTAGGAAACCCGATGAAGATAGTAAAAGAGTTAAGTGATAAAGATATTGAATCCATCTCAGAAAACAAAGATCATTATTTGAGGTTGATGCATTTATATGAAAATCATAATAGCACCAAGTAAGACGATGCAGTTTAAGGATATATTGAAAACTAATGTATATCCGGATGAAACATATATGAGGATTCATAATAAATTAAAGAAGTTAAGTAAAGTAAATCTGGGGATTGCTTATAATATAAAGGGTAAGTTGTTAGATGAAACTTATAAGAATGTACATGAGTTTGATCAGTTACCTGAAAATGCAGCACTAAAAACTTATACTGGTTTGGTGTTCTTTGGGATGGATGTTGATAGTTATTCAGAAGAAGAATGGGAGTATGCAGAAAAGAATTTACGCATATTATCAGCCTTTTACGGGGAGCTAACACCTAGAACAATGATCAAACAGTATCGCCTTGATTATAAGACTAAGATTGATATGGAACTATATAAGTATAGAACCTACTCATTTGATGAAGTTGTGATTAATCTAGCGAGTAAAGAGTTTAGTAAAGCTGTCACAACACCGATGATTACAATCGGTTTTAGAGATTTTGAAGATGGTAAGTATAAGAATAAAGCGACGTATGCCAAACAGGCAAGAGGAGTTCTTTTAAATTATTTGATTAAGAATCAAATAAACAGTGTCGAAGGTATTAAAGAGTTTTCGTTAATGGGTTATTCATTTAATCTAAGTTTAAGCAATGAGGAGTCAATAATATTTACTAGATAACGGAGGACGATTTATGAAAAGATTTGCTTTGTTAATGTTAATAGTATTACTTTCAGGATGTAGTGCTGCGGAAGTAGCAACGGAAGAAGTTCTAAAAGAAGTTGAAGTAATTGTTGAAGTACCTGTTGAGGTAATCAGGGAAGTACCAGTTGAAGTACCGGTAGAAGTTGTTGTTGAAGTACCTACTGGTGGAGTTGATGTTGGTGACATCCCACTATTTGAAAATAGAAAGATTATTTATACAGCTGACTTAGATGTAAACACGGGGGACTTAGATAGTTATTACGATCTTGTGAAACATCAAGTGTCTATTCATGGTGGATACTTCCAGTATGAGTATGCGAATGATAAAAAATTGGATTTAACGGTAAGAGTACCATCTCATATGTTGGATAACTTATTATCAGCTCTTAAAGATGGTGGAGAAGTCGTAAACTTTTCTAAACGCTCTGAGGATGTAACGAATTCATATTCGATTTATGAAGCGAGAAAAGAAGCTTTAGAAGCTAAACACGCTAGAATTGTTCAACTTATAAGCGAAGCTGATAAGATTGAAGACATTATTAAACTTGAATCTGAAAGAGACGATGTTGAAACTGAGCTTTTACAAATTGGAATTCAGCTAACGAATTATGATAGTTTGGTAGAATTCAGTACGATTAACTTGGATGTATTCTATGTTAATCCTGTTGTGGTTGTAGTTACACCTGATTCAACTATCCCAGAGTTAACGTTCAGTGCTGCAGATACTGAAAGCATTGAGTTTGAGATTAAGAATAGAGATGATGAAGACTTAGTTATTCTTCATGCAAAAGTATACTTAGAAGATGCCTTGGTTTATTCAGAACAAATAACGGTTTACCCATTAACGAGTGAACCATTATTAATTGAGGGATTAAAGTCAGATACGACGTATAAGCTAGAGTACTATGCAACTCAAGAAGAACATAATGATACAGTAGTGTTCAGGCAAGCATTTACAACTCAAGAAACATTCGGAGACGAGATAGGGAATAATTTTGAAAGAGCATGGACGAACTTTGGATATGCACTTCAGTCATTAGTGTTATTCTTTGTGGGTGCATTACCGACATTGTTAGTGTTAACAGTGATTGGTATACCAGCATCTATGTTCGCTTGGAAACATTATAAGAAGAATAGAAAATAAAAATAAAACAACTCATTAAGAGTTGTTTTTCTTTTATATAAACATCAATGTAACACCAACGAATGCGATGATGGAACCGATGATTTCCTTGTAAGTAATTTTTTCTTTAAATAAGATAACACTAAACGGAATAATTAATATTACATTCAGCTGCATAATAGTAGAAGCGACTCCTACTAAGGTGTTTTGTAGTGCTACTAAACTAAGACTCACACCTAAGAATGGACCGAAGAAGGATCCTATTGTGATGAACTTCATAGCTTGTCTGTTTTTAAGCGCTTTTGAAACGTTTTTCCATTCTCTTCTAATAAAGAAGAATACAGTGAATCCTATGATTGCAGAAATGATTCTGATTTGAGTTGCTTGAAACGCATTAAAGTCACCTGCACCAATTTTACTTATTATAAGTCCAAATGATTGACCCAATGCACCAATGATTGCGAATATAATTCCCCTTATTGTGTGCTTATGTCTATGTTCATCTGATTTTTTTGAGTTAATAACAAATGCAATCGCAGAAACTGTTATAAACATCCCAACCATATCCATCATGGATAGAGCTTCTCCAAGTACGAAGTAGCTTATTAGAGCGGTTAAAGGTGGAGATAAACTCATGATGAGCATCGCAACTCTTGCGCCTACGTCTACGAATGATTGGAATAAGAATAAGTCACCAATAACGAAGCCTACGAATCCTGAGATGGCCAACCACTTCCAAGTCTCTAGGTTTGCATTAAATGGTAGTAAGTTTCCGGTTGTTACGTATGTGAAAGTTGAGATTAAGATAAATCCTATGATAAGTCTTATAAAGTTTACTGATAATGAACCTACTCTTTTACCTGCGTATTCAAATGAAAGGACTGTAAAGACCCAACAAAAGGCAACGACTAAGGCTACGGATTCACCTACTACTAAAAACATACTAATCACATCCTTCTATTATTATAACGATTAATTATTTTTAGTATAGTAAAAAAGACTCATAATGAGTCTTTTTCGTTCGGGAGATTTAAAGTTCATGTACTTCAACTCTAACAGCAACTACTTGAAGAGGAGAGTTTTCTATGTAGTTGAAGTATATACTTAACGTGTCACCGACTTTTAGCGAGGTCGGATCTACAGGATTATCATTTGGTATGGTCACCCATACGTCTTCAGAATTTATTCCTGATAGGATTAGAACAGATACTGAGTCATCTTCAATTAAGATGTCAGCTATTTCTACTTTATCCATTGATTCTATTACTGATCCATCTTGTGTTATTCCTACAAATGATAACGTGATAACACTTATGATTAGACTAATTAAATTTCTCATATCAGTTCCTCCTTAGCCTAATAATAGTGTAAAGAGTATACTGTTTCAATTAATTTTGGATATCTTACAATAAGTAAATGATAAGTTACAAAAAAAAGACTCGTTATGAGTCTTTTTTGTATTGTTTTATTCCTTGTTCAATAAGGTCGTTTCCAACTGAGTCGTACGTTACGAATACTGGAAAGTCTTTTACTGTTAACTTTCTAATCGCTTCACTTCTAAGTTCTCCGAATGCGATTACTTCACTATGTTCAACGAAGTTTGAAAGATAAGCTGCAGTTCCACCGATAGCTGAAAAGTAAACTGCTCCTTTTTCTTGCATCATATTTTTTACGTCAACTCCGCGAGGTCCTTTACCAATACACGCACTTAGTCCTAGGTTTAATAATGGTTCCATGAATGGATCCATTCTATAACTAGTCGTTGGTCCGCATGAACCGATCGGTCTATCTGGTTTGTTTGGTGTTGGTCCTACGTAGTATATTACTGAATCTTTTATTGGAATTGGAAGTTGTTTGCCTTCTTCTAAAAGGTCAATTAATTTCTTATGTGCTGCGTCACGTGCTGTGTAAATCGTACCAGTTATGAATACTAAGTCTCCCGCTCTAAGTGGAGCCAGTTTCTCTAAGGTAAGAGGTGTTGTTATTTTCATAGTATTACACTCTTATGTCTTGCGGCATGGCATTGTAAGTTAACTGCTACTGGTAGACTAGCGATGTGACATGGGTATGAGTTTACTTTAACAGCTAAAGCCGTTGTTGTTCCACCGAACCCCATTGGACCAATTCCTAGGTCGTTAATTTTTTTAAGTAGTTCTATCTCAAGTGCTCTGTCTGTTTCGTTATGAGCTTCATCGCCTATATCTCTCATTAAAGCTTCTTTAGATATTAAAGCTGACTTTTCTAGGTTTCCACCTATACCTACTCCAACTATAATCGGAGGGCAAGTTTTTCCACCAGCTTCTTCAATGGTATCTAATACAAACTTAACGATTCCTTCACGTCCTTCAGCTGGAGTTAGGATCTTAAGCTTACTCATATTTTCACTACCTCCACCCTTCGGTGCAAGTGTGATTTTGATTGAGCTTGTATCTACTACTTTTGTGTGGATAATCGCAGGTGTGTTATCACCTGTATTTTCTCTATCAATCGGATGAGCTACGACACTTTTTCTCAAATATCCTTTTTCATACGCTCTTGATATACCTTCGTTAGTAGCTTTATAAAGATCGAAGTCAAAGTCTACGCGACCGACTTCTAAAAATACTACTACAATCCCAGTATCCTGACACATTGGTAGTTTTTCACCTTTTGCTAGGTTTGCGTTATCGATGATTTGTTCTAGGATCTTAGTTCCAACTGGACTTTCTTCAGTTTCTTTGGAATCTTCTAAGATTCTTAACACTTTTGTGGATAAATCAAAGTTCGCATCTAGACATAATTTTTCAATTGCTTCGATAAATTCTCTTCGTTCTATTCTTTTCATATTATCACCAACCTCATTATATACTTTATAAATCAAATTGAAAGAGTTAATACAAACAAAAGTTTTGAATTTGTAAAGCGATTTCATAAAAAAAGATTCCCTGTCTGTTTTCTTTGAAATAGTTCGTGTGCTATAATGTGTAGGTAAAAAGTTAATATATTTTGTATAACATTTGGAATACGGCCAAAAAGTCTCTACCTTGCTACCGTAAATGGCAAGACTACAAATAAAGTAAGTCCTTTTAAGTGGGATTCTTATTTATTTTTGTATGGAGATGAGCGATCATCTCTTTTTATTTTTTGGTGCGAAATAAGTGGATTCCAACAGGAGGATTTTTTATATGATTGGTATTATTATGGGTTCAACGTCAGATCTTGATGTGATGAAGGAAGCTGCATTAGTATTAGATGAATTAAAGGTTAAGTATGAAATTGAAGTAGTTTCGGCGCACCGTACACCTGATAAGATGTACGAGTATGCAAAATCGGCAAGAGATAGAGGATTGAAAGTAATTATCGCAGGAGCAGGAGGAGCAGCTCATCTACCAGGAATGGTAGCGAGTTTAACTACTCTACCAGTAATTGGTGTACCTGTGAAGTCTAGGAACTTAAAAGGAATAGACTCACTTTTAAGTATTGTCCAAATGCCAGGAGGAATACCTGTTGCGACTGTTGCGATTAATGGCGCAAAGAATGCAGGGCTGCTAGCAGCACAGATTTTAGGAACTTTTGATACTGATGTTTTAAATAGAATAAAAGATTACCGTAAGAACATGAAGAACGCAGTTTTAGAAAGCGAGATTGTTTTATGAGAATCGGAATAATAGGTGGCGGGCAGCTTGGACAGATGCTTGCCATTTCTGCTTTTAAAATGGGTCACACAGTAACAGTGCTGGATCCAAATCCAAACTGTTCAGCTTCCACGCACGCTGATGTGTTGGTTGGTGAATATAAGGATGAAGCAAAGGTAAGTGAGTTATGTGATATCTGTGATGTTGTGACGTATGAGTTTGAAAACGTACCCTCAAGTGTTGTTGAAAGAGATAAAATACCGCAAGGATTTAAACCACTTGCCTTGTCTCAAAACAGAAATATAGAGAAACAGAATGCACGCAATGCGGGATTACTGGTTAATAGAACGTTTAAAGTAACTGATAAGGATTCACTTATCAAGGCTAGTAAGGAATTAGGTTTTCCGTTTATCTTAAAGACTGCTTCAGGTGGTTATGACGGTAAGGGGCAAGTCATAGTTCACGAGATAGAAGAGTTTGATATTTTAAGTGTTGAGTGTATCGCGGAAGAGTTAATTGATTTTGATTATGAGATCAGTGTGATTGCGGTTCGAGGGTTTGATTCAAGTGTTGTCACTCTACCGGTACCAAGGAATGTTCATGTGAATAATATTCTGCATATGAGTATAGTACCTAATGAGGATGAAGAGATTAATGAGATTGCTAGAAGTTATGCTTCAAGGTTATTAACTGAATCTGAAATATTCGGAATTGTTGCGATTGAGTTCTTTGTTAAAGGTAGAGATGTTTACTTCAATGAGATGGCTCCAAGACCTCACAATTCTGGACATTACTCGATTGAAGGATGTGACTATTCACAGTTTGATTTAGCTTTGAAGGCAATTCTTAAAGAAGAGTTACCAAAGCCTAAATTACTTCAACCTACTATCATGGTTAATATATTGGGTCAACATATGGATAATTTGTATGAGGTTACTGAAGGTTTTATTCATGATTATAAAAAGGGCGAGGCTAGAATAAATCGTAAGATGGCACATGTAACGTTTTTAAATAAGTCAGAAGAAGAAGTTACAAAAATATTTAATAAATACTGGGGTAAATAAAATGAGAAGAATATTTGTTGAAAAAAAACAAGGGTTTAGAGTAGAAGCAGATACATTGAAGCATGAGTTAAATCATTCTTTAGGAATTAATATTACTGCTTTGAGATTAATTAATATTTATGATCTTTTTGAAATAACGGATTCTTTAGTAGAGAAGTCTATTAAGAATGTATTTAGTGAAGTAGTTACTGATAATGTGTTAACTGATTTTGAACTTGGTATGCATTTAGCTGTTGAATATTTACCTGGTCAGTTTGATCAAAGAGCGGATTCAGCTATGCAATGTATTGGGCTGATTGATCCGTCTGAAAAACCAGTTATTAGAACAGGTAAATTATATTTGTTTGAAGGGTTATCTTTGGATGAGTTAGCGCGTGTTAAGAAGTATGTTATTAACCCAGTTGAAGCAAGAGAAAAAGATATGTCAGTACTTAAACTGGAAGAGGCAAATGTTCCTGAGGCGGTTGAAGTCTTACATGGGTTTAGAATGATCCAACACGATCAACTTCGCTCAACAAGAACTAAGATGGGACTGGCGATGAGTATTGATGATCTTGCGTTTACTCAAGAACATTTCAGAAGTATTGATAGAGATCCTACAATAACTGAAGTAAGAGTTCTTGATACGTATTGGAGTGATCATTGTCGTCATACGACGTTTGAAACTGAAATTAAGAATGTAAAGATTTTGGAAGGGCAGTATTCTGAAAAAATAGAAGAGGCATTTAAGAAGTATTTAAAAATGAAGGAGTCGGTTGCTTCTCATAAACCTATGACTCTAATGGATTTAGCGACTGTTTCAACAAGATTAGAGAGAAGTCGTGGTAACTTAGATGATTTAGAAGTGTCTGAGGAGATTAATGCTTGTAGTGTGTATGTAGATATAGATGTTGACGGTGTTGATGAAGAGTGGCTTTTAATGTTTAAGAATGAAACCCATAATCATCCAACTGAGATTGAGCCGTTCGGTGGTGCATCTACTTGTGTAGGTGGAGCGATTAGAGATCCTTTATCAGGTAGATCTTATGTTTATCAAGCGATGAGAGTTACTGGTGGAGCGAATCCACTAGGTAGTTTGGAAGATACACTGGAAGGTAAATTACCACAGAGTACAATTTCAAAAGTATCCGCAGAAGGATATTCTTCATACGGAAATCAAATAGGTCTAGCGACAACTCATATTAAGGAGATATATCATCCAGGATATATGGCGAAACATATGGAAGTAGGAGCTGTTGTTGGTGCTGTTAAGGCTGATAGTGTTGTAAGAGAGTCTCCTGTTCCAGGTGATATTGTGGTGATGTTTGGTGGAAGAACAGGTCGTGATGGGATTGGTGGAGCGACTGGTTCTAGTAAGGAACATAATGAGGAGTCGATTGAAACAGCTTCTGCTGAGGTTCAAAAGGGGAATGCTCCTGAAGAAAGAAAGATTCAAAGGTTGTTTAGAAAGTCACATGTAACAAAACTGATTAAGAAGTCTAATGACTTTGGAGCTGGTGGAGTGAGTGTAGCTATTGGTGAGTTGAGTGATTCTTTGGAGATTAATTTAGATAATGTTCGTACGAAGTATGATGGTTTAAATGGAACCGAATTAGCTATTTCTGAATCGCAAGAGAGAATGAGTGTTGTGATTGAAGCGAAAGACTTTGAAAAGTTCATTGAGTATTGTCATGAGGAGAACTTAGAAGCTTATAAGATTGCTGATATAACAGATACAGGTCGACTTGTTATGAAGTGGCGAGGTCAAGTAATAGTTGATTTAGAAAGAAGTTTCTTAAATACGAATGGAGTGAGACAAAGAACGAATGTCATTGTTGATTCTGTAGCTCCGTTTGAAGTGAAGAAAAGAAGTTCTAATCTAAGAAAAGAAGTTCTTGAACATATGCATGATATTAATATTTCTACTAATATCGGGATGATTGAGATGTTTGACTCATCTGTTGGAGCTTCTACAGTGTTAATGCCTTTAGGTGGGAAGTATCAATTAACTGAAAGTCAAGCAAGTGTACATAAGTTTCCTGTATTAGATGGGTCTACTAAGGCTTGTAGTATTATGAGTTTTGGATTTAATCCTTATATATCTGAATGGAGTCCATTCCATGGTTCTAAAGTGGCCATTATAGATTCTATCTCAAAAGTAGTAGCTGTTGGTGGAGATTATAAGAGTATTAGATTTAGTTTCCAAGAGTACTTTGAAAGAATGGTGGATGCTAGAAGTTATGGTAAACCGTTCAGTGCTTTACTTGGAGCTGTTGATTGTTTAGAGGAATTTGGTTTAGCCGCTATTGGTGGAAAAGATTCTATGAGTGGGACGTTTAAAGATATTAATGTTCCCCCTACATTGATCAGTTTCGCAGTTGCGAAAGAGAATGTGGATAATATTGTTTCTAATGAGTATAAAGGGAGTAATAACTTCTTATATTTATTAGAACCCAAAAGAGACGGTTTATTACCTAGAGTTGATTCATTAATAAGTAATTTTGAATATATAAAGTCAATTAATCCATTAAGTATGAATGCAGTTACGAATGGTGGATTAGTTGAAGTATTGGTTAAAGCATCACTCGGTAATAAAGTAGGGTTTGATATTGAGAGTGATGATTTATTTGATGTGAATTACGGTGCTATTTTAATTGAGTCTGATGTTGAGTTAGAACATGAGAATTTGGTTACTTTAGGAAGAACGAATGGTGATATTAGAATTAACGGGGAATTATTTGGATTCGGAGACTTTACGAATGTGTTTAAAGAGTTATATCCTGAAGCACCTATGTTAGGGTTTACTGAGATTCCTGAAAAAGAATTTTCTCTAAAGGGTAGAAACTTAAGTGAAGTAAAAGTACTTATTCCAGTATTTCCTGGGATGAACTCTGAGTATGATATGTATAAGTCATTCACTGAAGCTGGAGGTTCTGTAACTCTGTTGCCGTTTAAGAATTTAACTTCAAGTGATATTGAGGAAAGTATTCAAGAGTTAGCTCTTGAGATTAAAAGGGCTGATATCTTCGCTATATCTGGTGGATTCAGTGCTGGAGATGAGCCTGATGGAAGTGGGAAGTTCATTGCGAATATACTTCTAAATGAAACGATTAAAGAAGCGATGGATGTCTTTTTAGAAAAAGATGGACTGGTATTAGGGATTTGTAATGGGTTCCAGGCTTTAATTAAGTCAGGTTTGATTAATGGTGAAATTGGTAATGTATCTGAAGATTCAGCTACGCTGTTTAGAAATGATTGTAGTAGACATATTTCAAGTATTACCACAACTAAAGTAGTGAGCAATTTATCACCTTGGTTGTATGGGTTTAAACCAGGACAAGAACATAAAGTTGCGATTTCTCATGGAGAAGGTAAGTTTGTAGCTTCTAAAGAAGTATTGGATGAATTGATTGATAACGGTCAAGTAGCGTTCCAATACACAGAAGAAACGGGTAATCCGAATGGTTCTGTTTATTCTATTGAAGGTATTACTTCTAAGTGTGGACGTATCTTAGGGAAGATGAGTCATAGTGAAAGAACTGGTTACGGGGTTTATAAGAATATACCTGGTGATAAGGATCAAAATATATTTAAAAATGCGATTAGCTATTTAAAAGGAGAATAAGATGAAAAAGTTTTTATATGAAGGTAAGGCGAAAAGAATTTATCAAACAGATGTTAGTGATGAAATTATTATCGAGTACAAGGACGATGCGACTGCTTTTAATGGCGTAAAGAAGGCTTCTATTTCTAATAAGGGAGTTTTAAATAATAAGATTACTGAATTAATCTTTAACTGGTTGATTGCTGAAGGAGTTCCTACTCATTTTATTAAAAGATTAAATGATAGAGAACAGTTATGTAAGAAGGTAAGTATTATTCCTCTAGAGGTAATTACTCGTAATTATATCGCAGGATCTATGAGTAAGAGACTAGGAATTGATGAGGGTACTAAGCCTAGTAATACTATTTATGAGCTTAGTTATAAGGATGATGAGTTGGGTGACCCATTAATTAATGATCACCATGCAGTAGCATTAGAGGCTTGTACTTATAGTGAATTGGAAGTTATTTATTTGATTACTGAGAAAATTAATGACGTATTGAAGAAGTACTTTTTAGATAGAGGAATTATTCTAGTTGATTTTAAGATTGAATTTGGTAAAACAAGTAATGGAGAAATTGTATTAGCAGATGAGATTAGTCCTGATACTTGTAGACTATGGGATAAAGATACTTTGGAGAAATTAGATAAAGATAGATTTAGAAGAGATTTAGGTTCTGTTGAGGAAGCATATTTAGAAATTTATAACAGACTAAGAGGGTAATTTATGTTTGATAGAAAACTAAATGAGGAGTGTGGAGTGTTTGGTGTGTTTAACCATTCAGCAGCAGCTGAGATTACGTATTACGGTCTTCACGCACTTCAGCACCGTGGCCAAGAGGGATGCGGTATTGTTTCAAGAAATGGAAAACTTAATAAGCATAAGGGTGAAGGTTTAGTAACGAAGGTGTTTGATGAAGAAACGATTGCCTCTTTAACGGGTAATGCCGCAATAGGTCACGTACGTTATTCAACAGCTGGTGGAGGCGGTATTGAGAATGTTCAACCGTTTTACTTCCATCATCATACGGGTGAATTTGCGCTTTGTCATAATGGGAATATTGTTAATTCTAAGGAGTTGAAGATTTACTTAGAAAAACAGGGAAGTATATTCCAATCTACTTCTGATACTGAGATTTTAGCTCATTTGATTAAGAAGGATAGAAATAATAATAGAATTGAAGTTTTAAAAGATGCGCTTAGGTTATTAGAAGGAGCGTTTGCGTTTCTTATAATAACTGCTGATAAGATGTACGTTGCTCGTGATAAGAATGGTTTAAGACCACTTAGTTTAGGACGTATTAATGGTGGATTAGTTGTGAGTAGTGAGACATGTGCTTTTAATGTTGTTGGAGCTGAGTTCATTAGGGATGTTGAGCCTGGTGAGATATTAGTAATTACTGATGAAGGGATTGAGTCTCATTTCTATGCGAAGGAGACGAAGCATAATATTTGTGCGATGGAGTATATATATTTCTCTCGTCCTGATAGTGATATTGAAGGTTTGAATGTTCATTCAGCTAGAAAAAGAAGTGGTGCTGTGTTAGCTAGTGAGGCTCCTGTTAATGCTGATATTGTGGTTGGTGTACCTGACTCAAGTATTAGTGCGGCGATAGGGTTTAGTGAGGAGTCTGGGATTCCTTATGAAATGGGACTAATTAAGAATAGATATATCGGTAGAACGTTCATTCAACCAACTCAGGAGTTAAGAGAAAAAGGTGTTCGAATGAAGTTGAGTGCTGTTAAAAGTTTAGTGGATGGTAAACGAGTATGTTTGATTGATGACTCTATTGTAAGAGGTACGACGATTAAGCGTATTGTTCAAATACTTAAAGAAGCTGGAGCACTGGCAGTTGACGTTAGAATAGCTGCTCCTGCGATCACTCATCCTTGTTTATACGGGGTAGATACTTCTACGTTTGATGAGTTGATTTCTTCAAGACTTAGTGTTGATGAGTTAAAAGAAGCGGTAGGTGCGGATAGTTTGCACTTTATTACTGTACCAGGAATGAAGAAGGCGTTTGAAAGAAGTAGTATATGTCTAGCTTGTTTTACTGGGGAGTATCCTACGAATACGTATCAGGCTATAACTGATGCGAATAAAGACGGAAAATTTTAGAGGTGAATTGAATGGAATACGAAAAGGCTGGGGTAAGCTTAGAGGCTGGTTATGAGTCTGTAAGAAGAATTAAATCTCATATTGATAGAACGAAGGTGTTAGGTGTTATGGGTTCTATTGGTGGATTTGGTGGAATGTTTGATTTATCTAGTTTAAATATGAAAGAGCCCGTTCTAGTTTCTGGAACTGATGGGGTTGGAACGAAACTTCTTATAGCGATTGAAATGAAGAAGTATGACACTATTGGTCAAGACGTTGTGGCGATGTGTGTGAATGATTGTCTTGCGCAAGGAGCGAAACCATTATTCTTCTTGGATTATATCGCTGTTGGGAAGAATGATCCTAAAGTGATTGAACAAATTGTAAAAGGTGTGGCTGATGGTTGTGAGTTGGCTGAATGTGGGTTGATTGGTGGAGAGACTGCTGAGATGCCTGATATGTATTCAAAAGATGATTTTGATATAGCTGGTTTCAGTGTTAGTGCTGTTGAGAAGAGTGAATTGATTACGAATGACGATGTTGAGGTTGGGGATATTTTAATAGGTCTACCATCATCTGGGATTCATTCGAATGGTTATTCTTTAGTAAGAAAAGTGTTCTTTAAGGATAATGACTATAAGGTTACTGACTATGTTGAGGAGTTAAATGAAACATTAGGTGAAGCGTTGTTGAGACCGACTCGTATATATACGAAAGAAGTTCTTAACCTTATGAAGAAGATTAAAGTAAAAGGTGCGATTCACGTAACTGGTGGAGGGTTTGATGAAAACATTCCAAGAGCTCTAAAAGAAAACCAAGGAGCAGTTATTTTAGAAGATAGATTACCAAAACTTCCAATTTTTTCATTATTAGAAAGAGTAGGTAAGATACCACATAGAGAGATGTTTAATGTGTTTAATATGGGTATTGGTATGGTTTTGATTGTTAAAAAAGAAGATGCTGTATTAGCTCAAAATGAGTTGAACGCATTGATTATAGGGGAAGTAACTGAAAATGTTGGGGTTGAAATATTATGAGACTAGCGGTATTCGCATCTGGTAGTGGTTCTAATTTTGAAGCGATTACGAATGCTTTTTCTAAAGATGAGTCAGTTGAAGTAGTACTGCTTGTAACTGATAAAGAGTGTTTTGCGTTAGAAAGAGCTAGAAGGTTAGTAGTTAAAACATTTACTCTTGATAAAAGTAAAAAGAGAAGTCTTTATGAAGAGGATGTTTTATGCATTTTGAAAAAAGAAAGAGTTGATTATATTGCTTTGGCTGGTTATATGAATATAATTGGTTCTACTCTACTATCTGAGTACGGTGGAAGAATTGTAAATATCCATCCTTCATTACTTCCGAAGTATAGAGGGCTTCGTGCGATTGAGAGGGCTTATGAGAATTTGGACTCTGAGATTGGTGTATCGATTCACTATGTAGATAAAGGAATTGATACAGGGGAGATAATTGCCCAAGATAAGTTGTTAAGAGGGGATTCCTCTTTAGAAGAAGTGATTGAAAGAATTCATGAATTGGAACATAGATTGTATGTAAATACACTGAAAGGACTAATGAAATAATGTATGCATTGTTAAGTGTAAGTGATAAATCACATTTAGAAGAGTTTGCGAAGGGGCTTGTTGAGTTAGGTTATAAAATTATCTCAACAGGTGGAACGAGAAAACATTTAGCTAGTTTCGGTATTGAGACTGTTGATATTAGTGATGTAACTGGTTTTCCTGAAATGATGGATGGTAGAGTGAAGACGCTTCACCCGAATATTCACGGTGGATTGTTGGCGTTAAGAGATTCTGAATCTCACATAAAGGCCGCAAGGTCTCAAGGAATTGAATTTATTGATGTAGTAGCTGTTAATCTATATCCGTTTAAGGAGACTGTTTCTAAGGGGTGTGATTATAGTGAGGCGATTGAGAATATTGATATTGGTGGACCTTCTATGCTTAGAAGTGCTGCGAAGAATCATAAGTTTGTAACTACCGTGTGTGATCCAGCTGATTATAATTTAGCGTTAGCTGCTTTAAAAGAAGACTCATATGAGGTAAGAAAAGAGTTAGCTGCTAAGGTGTTTCGTCATACTGCTCAGTATGATTCTTATATTGCGAATTATTTAACTGAAGGGGTTAAGGAATCATTGACGATGACGTTTGATTTAGTAGATACGCTTCGATACGGGGAAAACCCACATCAAGAAGCATCGTTTTATAAGAGTGAAGATGTACCGTTCAGTGTAGCGACAGCGAACAAGTTACATGGAAAACAGTTAAGTTATAATAATATTCAAGATTCAAATGCTACTTTAGAGATTATAAGTGAGTACGATGAGCCTGCTGTTGTGGCGGTTAAGCATATGAATCCATGTGGAGTAGGAACCGCATCTACTATAGAAGAAGCTTGGGACAAAGCATATTCGGCTGACCCTGTTAGTATTTTTGGTGGGATTATTGCGCTGAATAGAAATGTTACGAAGTATGTTGCTGAAGAGATTAATAAGATTTTTGTTGAGATTGTTATGGCACCTTCATTTGATGAAGATGCTTTAGAAGTTTTAAAGAAGAAAAAGAATGTGAGAATTTTAACAGTTGATATGAGTCGTTTTGAGGGTGGTAAGAAGTTTGTAAGTGTTACAGGTGGATTACTTGTTCAAGATAGAGATATTACTGAATATGAGTATAGTGTAGTAACTGAAAAAGCTCCAACTAAAGAAGAGATGACTCAGTTAGAGTTTTTGATGAAAGCGTGTAAGCATGTGAAGTCTAATGCGATTGTAGTTGGAAGAAATAATCAAACTACAGGTGTAGGAGCTGGACAGATGTATCGTTACGGGGCTGCTAAATTGGCTCTTGAGTGGAGTAAGGTTCATCACGGTGATGAAGAGATTTATTTAGCGAGTGATGCGTTCTTCCCGTTTGATGACGTTGTTGAGTTGGCTGCGAAGTATAATGTGAAAGCAATCATCCAACCAGGTGGTTCGATTAAGGATGGTTTAAGTATTGATAAATGTAATGAACTTGGTATTGCGATGGTGTTTACAGGAAAAAGACATTTTAAACATTAAGGGGGCTATATGAAGATTTTAATTATAGGTTCAGGTGGTAGAGAACATGCGATTTTAAATTCTCTTATAGGTAATGAGATTTATTTTACAGGTTCGAATGCCCAGATGGAAACGCTAGCTCAAAGGGTAGATATAAGTGAAATGGATAATGAGGCTATTTTGGAGTTTGTAGTCGATAATGGTATTGAGTTAACTGTAGTAGGTCCAGAGGCTCCTTTAAAAAATGGGATTGTAGATTTATTTCTTAAGAATGACTTAAAGATATTTGGTCCAACCAAAGCTGCTTCTAAGTTAGAGTGGAGTAAAGAGTATGCTAAGGAGATTATGAATAAGTATGATGTCCCAACTGCTTTTTATGAGACGTTTACTGATTTAGATAATGCAGTTCGTTATGTGAAGGATTTTAATGAGATTGTGATTAAGTATGATGGGTTAGCTGCTGGTAAGGGTGTTGTGGTAGCTAATAATCAAAATGAGGCGATTGATGCTTTAAAGATGATGTTTGATTCATACGGAGATAAAGTAATTGTTGAAGAGTTTTTAGATGGTTATGAGTTTAGTTTAATGGCCTTTGTAGCTGGAGATAAGGTTTATCCAATGCAAGTAGCTCAAGATCATAAACGTGCGTTTGATGGTGATTTAGGACCGAATACAGGAGGTATGGGAGCGTATAGTCCGGTACCAATTGTAAGTGTTAGAGATATTGATGAAGCGACGATTATTTTGAATAAAGTAGCTAAAGGTATGGTTTTAGAAGGTAATCCTTTTAGGGGTATATTATATGGTGGATTCATTAAGACTGAGAAGTGTGTTAAAGTAATTGAGTTTAACGCTAGGTTCGGTGACCCTGAGACTGAGGTAGTATTACCTAGACTGAATAGTAATTTATTAGATGTATTTTTAAGTATAATTAATAGTACAGATGTTGAATTAGAGTGGAATAACGATTATACTTTAGGTGTTGTTATGGCGTCTAAAGGATATCCTTTATCTTATGAAAAAGGATTTATTATTGAGAATGCTTTAGGTATCCACATGGGTACAACTCTTATGAATGATGAGGTTGTTACGAATGGTGGAAGAGTTTTATTTGTATTAGGTACAGGTAAAACGCTCGTTGAGGCACAAAGAGACGCGTATGAGAAAGTGAAACAGGTACGATGTGAGAATTTATTCTACCGTACTGATATAGGTAATAATTCTTTGAGGTGATGGAAGATGATTAAAAGATATTCGAGAAGTGAGATGTCTAATATATGGACAGAGGAAAATAAGTTTAATGCTTATTTAAAAGTAGAGATTCTAGCGACTGAAGCACATGCTGAACTAGGGATTGTTCCTAAAGAAGATGTTGAAAAGATTTATTCTGCTAGTTTTGATATAGATAGAATTTATGAGATTGAACAAGAAACACGTCATGATATTGTGGCGTTTACAAGAAGTGTTTCTGAAACGTTGGGTGATGAGAAGAAGTGGATTCATTACGGATTAACGTCAACTGATGTAGTAGATACTGCGAATGGTTATTTATTGAAACAAGCAAATGAGATATTAGAAGCTGACCTAATTGCTTTTATGGATGTACTAAAGAAGAATGCACTACTTTATAAAGATACTCCTTGTATTGGTAGAACGCATGGAATACATGCTGATATCACTTCGTTTGGACTGAAATGGGCTCTTTGGTATGAAGAGATGAAACGTAATCTAACACGCTTTAGAATGGCGAGAACTGAAGTAGAGGCTGGTAAGATTAGTGGAGCTGTCGGGAATTTTGCGAACACTCCTCCGTTTGTACAGGACTACGTATGTGAGAAGTTAGGAATTACGAGTGCTAATATTTCTACACAAACACTTCAAAGAGATAGACATGCTCATTATATGAGTGTAATCGCAATTATCGGAACTACTATGGAGAAGATTGCGACTGAGATAAGACATTTACAAAGAACTGAAGTTAGAGAAGTGGAAGAGGCGTTTAGAACTGGGCAAAAAGGTTCAAGTGCTATGCCTCATAAACGTAATCCAATCTCTAGTGAAAATATTACTGGTTGTGCAAGAGTATTGAGAGGGTATTCTCTAACGTTCTATGAGAATAATCCTTTATGGCATGAAAGAGATATCTCTCATTCAGCTACTGAAAGAATCATTCTGCCAGATGCGACTATTCTTTTAGATTATATGTTAAATAGATATACGAAGGTATTAGACAATTTAGTTGTTTATAAAGATAGGATGTTTGAAAACATCTATGCTACTAATGGTGTTATTTTTAGTCAAAGAGTAATGACTAATTTAATTGATAAAGGTTTATCAAGAGAAGCAGCATATGATTTGGTTCAGCCTTTAAGTATGAAGTCTTGGACTGAAAAATTAGATTATAAGGAACTGTTAATGGAGTCTACCGCAGTTGATTATTTATCTAAAGATGAGATTGAAAATTGTTTTGAATTAGATTACTTTTTACAAAATGTGGATATTATTTTAAAAAGAGTAGATATTCTTTAATGTTGTGTTTAATTTTTACTTGAAATAATAAGTAGATATGATATAATTTACAAGCAAAAACTTACTATGACACCTATGGTCATGGCGGAAGGAGAAATAATTATGAAAAAAGATATTCATCCAAGTTATAATAAAGCTGTTGTTACATGTACAACTTGTGGTAATGAGTTTGAGACAGGTTCTATTTTAGAAGCTATCAAAGTAGATACTTGTGCAAATTGTCACCCATTCTATACAGGTAAACAAAATGCTGTTCAAGCTGATGGTCGTGTTGATAAGTTCAACAAGCGTTTCATTGAAGCTGAAAAAGCTAAGGAAGAACATGCTAAAGTTGTTGCTGAAAGAGCAAAAAGAGAAGCTGAAAGAGCTGCATTAGAAGAAGAGCAAAACGCATAATAAAAGAAACCACTTGAAAAAGTGGTTTTTTATTTAAATTTATCCATTCATTGGTATAATTAAGTTGTGGAGGAAGATATATGGATATAATACCTAAAGAAGGTTGGATAGAAGTTATTTGTGGTAGTATGTTTGCCGGGAAGACTGAAGAATTAATCCGACGTATTAAAAGAATCGACTATGCTAAAAAGGAAGTTTTAGTTTTTAGACCGAAAATTGATAATAGATATAGTGATACTGAAGTTGTATCACACAGTAATTATAGATATAAAGCAAATATCATTGAGAATGCGGAAGAGATCTTTGATTTTATTACACATAACACGTATGCTGTGGCTGTCGATGAGGCTCAGTTTTTTGATGGTACTTTAGTTAAAGTATGTGATCATTTAGCTGATAGAGGAATTCGTGTGATTGTTGCTGGGTTAGATAAGGACTTCAGAGGTGAAGTGTTTGGAATTATGGGTGAGTTACTTGTTAAGGCTGAGTATGTTATGAAGTTAGCTGCTATTTGTAATTCATGTGGAAAACCAGCTACTAGAACACAGAGACTAATTGATGGGAGTCCTGCGAATTACCATGATCCAGTTGTGATGGTTGGAGCTAGTGAGGCGTATGAACCTAGATGTAGACATTGTCATGAGGTAGTAGATAAACCAAGTTATGAGTAAGTTTATGAAGTTAGCTTTAGCGGAAGCTAAACGTGCATTTGATAAGGATGAGGTTCCTATTGGGGCTGTTATTTGTTTGAATGGTGAAGTGATTGCTAAAGCACATAATTTGAAAGAGGAAATGAAGCTTGCTACAGCGCATGCTGAGATTCTTTGTATTGAGGAAGCGTCAAAGGTGTTAAATACTTGGCATCTTGATGACTGTGAAATGTATGTAACGATTGAGCCGTGTGCTATGTGTGCTGGTGCGATTGTGAACTCTAGAATTAAGAAAGTATATTACGGGGCAAGTGAGAAGAAGTTTGGTGCTCACAGAAGTATTGTTAATGTGTTAGAGAATAAAGCGTTTAACCACTTTGTAGAGGTAGAATCAGGAATTTATGCTGAGGAAGCTACTATGTTGATGCAAGAGTTTTTTAAGAAATTACGTAAGTGATTATTCTTGAAAGTCGGTATTGATTGTGTTATGATACGTATGGTCTCTTTTTAGGGGTCTCTATTCAATGGGATTAGTATGAACCAGGTCAGGACGGGAACGTAGCAGCCTTAAGTATTACTGTCATGTGAGTAGGGACTCCTAAGAAGAGACCTTTTATATAGGGGGGATTATATGAAGTATGTGAGCTATATTATTATATTGGTTATTATAGTAGTAAGTTTTACTTTACTGCGTAATAGAGATCTACCAAGTTTAGATGTGTACTTAGAAGTGAATGGAGAAACTGTTAAGGCGATGCCTGGAAGTTATTGTAGGGATGAACTATTATCTAGTGTATGTGTGGATATGATTCCTCCGGATAAGTATGATTTTTCTAATTCAACAGTCACAATTGATGGGGATGTTTTAGCTATAGTAGATGCTCCTAGGGATTTTTTAGAAGAAGAAGTGTTGATTAAGGATTTAAACGGCGGAATATTTGAGTTTATGCTTCACTCTAAAAAGGGTGATGTAGTGTTTTATATATATGTAAAATAAAAATAGACTTATTCAGTCTATTTTTTGTTTTTTGTAGCGGTGAACCAAGCTTGTACACCTCTGTCTATGTTTTTAATTCCATAACTGAATCCATGTGCTTTTAAGGTTTCAGATACGATGTATAAACCAAGTCCAGTACCTTTTGATTTAGTATCTTTAGTACGTGATTCATCAACTCTGTAGAATGGTTCCCAAATATGTTCAAGAGCGTCTTTTGGGATTTGAACTCCGTAGTTGGTAACTCTGAATGTGATTTTATCTTTTACAGATACAATCTCAATATCTATGTTTTCATCGTTCGGCGTATATTTAATCGCGTTTGTGATTAAGTTTGATACGACCATTGAGATGAATTTAGGGTCACCGTATATGACTGAGTTTCTATCACAGTCTAAGTTGATTGTTTGGTTATATCTTCTTGTTAAGTTACTGACACTGTCTATTGAGTTTTGAGTAACTGAACGAAGATTGATTTTAATAAGGTCATCCTTGATGTTTAACTCATCAAGTTTGTAAACATCTAATAAGTCTTTGATCATTACGTCTAGGTTTGTAATTTCACCTAGTATTTTAGATAACTCACCTTCAGATTCTGCTTCACTAAAGATTCCGTCTAAGATTCCTTGTGCAGTGATGTTGATTACCATAAGTGGCGTTTTAAGTTCATGTGATATCGCACGGATGAATCTTTTACGTAAATTTACTTGTTTTGTCTGATGGTCATAAAGGTTTAACATCTCTTCATTTCTGTTGTTTAGTTTATCGATGTTTTCTTTTAAGTTGACGCTGATCTTATTGATTGATGAAGAAAGTGACGCTGTTTCTCTGTTTTGGAATTCTTTAGCTTGTGCTTCGAAGTCCAGTTCTGAGATTCCTTTGGCTACTTCATCTATTTCCTTTATTGGTGTTGAAATCATTTTAGATACTATAGTCGATATAATGAATGCTAACGCAATCATTACTGCATAGATTGTTAAGTTGTAAGTATCGATGATTCCTTGTAGAGTATCTTGGCTTTCTAGTACGTAAATTGTCATTACGTACGTGTCGCCTGTTATGTGATGTAAGTAGACTATGTTCGTCGTGAAGTCGTTAATATCTCTGAACTGTAAGCCTTCATCGGCTTTAGAGAAGTCTAAGTCTTCATTTGAGTTCAGGTTTGATAACTCTGAAACGGCTACTTGGTTGTTTGTGAAGTAGATGTTTAGGTTTTTAGGAGATTGTATCTCTATTATTTTCCCGTATATCTCAATGCAGTCATCACATACTCCTTGGGAGTAGATCTCAAGGTTGTTTACTTTTAATGAATACGTGTTGTATTCGTTATTGTCACCAGGCCTTTTTTGTACAAGGGCACTGACTATATTGTTTTCTCTTATAGTACTAGCAGGTTCTGGTAGTACTATTTTATACGTCTCGTACGTACTTATATCTCTGACTACAAGTGAGTATAAACTGAAGTCGGTTTCAATAGGTGCGAGTGAGTTGTTTTCAGAACGGTTCAGTATGATTGATATTGAACTGTTTTGTTCTGAGAACTGATACATTGTTGAAAAGTAGTTATCAGTTGGGTTCACTCTAAGGTCTTCTATGTATTGGTCAACTTCTGTTTCTATATTCGCTAATTGTGTGTTAATATAGTAGTCTTGGAATACAGCTTGAGATATGATGTATTGTATTAATATTAATAATATAATGAAAGATGATATCAAGAAAAAGATTTGAGAAGATAATGAAAGACTTCTAAACTTTTTCGTTATCCACTTCAAATCTATATCCTAAACCAAATACGGTTTTTATTATTGTTGAATGTTCACCAAGAAGTTTTCTTAATTTCTTGATGTATGTATCCACTATTCTTGTCTCGACTCCGCTTTCGCCCCACACGTCTGAAAGGATTTTTTCCCTTGAGCAGACCTGTCCTTGATTTTCCAGTAGGAATTTCAAAAGGTCGAATTCGGTTCTTGAAATATCTCTTGTTTTACCATCTAGTTTGAATGCTGTTGTTTCTAAGTTAATTTCGATCGGACCTGCAACTAATGCGTTAGTCGTTTTTTGTTGTAAATTAGGCGTCGAAATACGGTGTAATAAACTCTTCGCTTTCGCAACCAAAATTTTGGGGTTGAAAGGTTTTGTGATGTAGTCGTCAATGTTGTAGTTATATCCTTTTAGCACATCGTCTTCACCAGAAAGTGCTGTCATGATTATGATTGGTACATTTGATGTTTCGCGGATTGTTTCTGTAACAGTCCATCCATCAATGTTAGGCATCATAATATCAAGACATATTAGGTCTATGTCATTGTTGTTAAACTCTTGTAATGCGGTAAAGCCATCGTCCGCTGTGACTACTTTGAAGCCGTCGGCTTCGAAGTATTTTGACACTACACTTTGGATGTTCGGTTCGTCTTCGACGATTAAAATTGTCTTATTTTCCACAAAATCACCCCTTACAATAATATTTTAGCATATTCATAAGGCATTTAAAAATCTTTATGCTAAAATAAATACGCAAAGAGGAAATATAAATAGTATGTGAGGTAGTAAAATGTATGATTGTATAGTTATAGGTGGAGGACATGCTGGTATTGAAGCTAGTTTAGCGAGTGCTAGGATGAATCACCCTACGTTATTGGTTACAGGAAATTTAAATATGATTGGTAATTTGCCTTGTAATCCGTCAATTGGAGGGCCGGCTAAAGGAATTGTTGTTCGTGAGATCGATGCTTTAGGTGGAGAAATGGGCGTTAATGCTGATAAGACTTATATTCAGATGAAGATGCTGAATTTGAGTAAAGGACCAGCCGTTAGAGCACTGCGTGCTCAGGCTGATAAGGTGTTATATCCAAAAGAAATCCAAAAAACGATTTTTAATCAAGATAATCTAGATGTTTTAGAGGCTTATGTTGATAGTTTAATTGTTGAAGACGGTGTTGTTAGGGGTATTATATTAGAGAGTGGAGACTCTTATTTTTCTAAAGCAGTTATTATAACGACTGGAACGTATATGCAATCTAAAGTTATGGTGGGTAGTGATGTGAATTATGAAGGTCCTGATGGTGAGAGACCATCGATGGGACTGAGTCAGAATTTAAGAGAGTTAGGTTTTGAAACGTTTAGATTAAAAACAGGAACTCCTCCGAGAGTTCATAAGGATTCAATTGATTATTCTAAAACGCAAATTCAACCAGGAGATAATGTGAAACGTTCGTTTAGTTTCACGGATCAAGTTCCATATACTGATGTGGATAATCAAACTCCTTGTTACTTAACTTATACGACACTTGAAACGCATGACATTATTAATAATAATTTAACGAAGAGTAGTATGTATAGTGGGAAAGTAGAAGGGGTAGGTCCTAGATATTGTCCTTCTATTGAAGATAAATTAGTTCGTTTTGCTGATAAGGAACGTCATCAGTTGTTTTTAGAACCTGAGAGTGTATTTATGGATACGGTTTATATTGCTGGATTTAGTTCTAGTATGCCGCATGATGTACAGGAAAAGATGACTCGTACGATTCCAGGGTTAGAGAATGCGAAGTTTGAGAAGTATGCGTACGCTATTGAGTATGATGCGATTGATTCGACTCAGCTTCATCCAACACTTGAAACTAAAATTGTTTCTGGACTTTATACAGCTGGTCAAGTAAATGGTACGAGTGGATATGAAGAGGCAGCGTGTCAAGGATTGATGGCGAGTATTAATGCTTGTTTGAAGATTGAAGGTAGAGAACCACTTGTTCTAAAGCGTCATGAGGCGTATATAGGTGTTTTAATAGATGATTTGGTTACTAAGGGAACTAAGGAGCCTTATAGGTTGTTGACGTCTAGAGCGGAGTTTAGGTTGCTTCTGCGTCATGATAATGCTGATGTTCGTTTGACGGATAAAGGGTATTATGCTGGGCTTATTAGTCATAAGAGATATACTGAGTATAAGCAAAAGGTTAGTTTGATTGAAGCGGAGATAGAACATTTATCTGGTAGTAAGATTTATAATAATAAAGCGACGAATGAGTATATAGTTGATATTGGTTCGACTGCTTTAAGAGATAATGTTTATGCATATGAGTTAATGAAACGTCCTGAGGTAAATTATTACCAAGTAAAAGAGATATTGAATGAGACTGTTACTGTATCTGAAGAGATTGCGGAACAGATTGAAATTCAGATTAAATATAAAGGTTATATTGATAAGGCAAAGGCAAATTCTGAGAAGTTGATTAAGATGGAGAATTTACTTATTCCTGATACAATTAATTATGATGATATTCATAATCTTGCGTTAGAAGCGAATGAGAAGTTGAAACGAATTAGTCCTAAAACAATCGGTCAAGCGATGCGTGTGAGTGGGATTACTCCGTCTGATATTTCGATGTTGATGATGCATATAAGAGGAATGAAACGATGAAGGAAATTTTTAAGGAGTTAGGTTTTGACTTAACTGAAAAACAATTGAATCAGTTTGATATATATTTCAAGGTATTGGTTGAATGGAATGAATCAATGAATTTAACTGCCATAACGGAAAAAGAGGAAGTTTTTGTTAAACACTTCCTTGATTCTTTATATGCTGTTAAGGCGTTTGATTTTTCTAATGAATCGATTTGTGATATTGGTTCTGGAGCTGGGTTTCCTGGTATTCCATTAAAGATCATGTACCCAGAATTAAAGTTAACGATTGTGGATGCTTTGAATAAGAGAATTAAGTTTTTGGATCATTTATGTGATGAACTTGGGATTGAATCTAATAATGTTCACGCTAGAGCTGAGGACTATATAAAAGAAAATAGGGAGTCATTTGACGTTGTGTTCGCTAGAGCAGTCGCTAGACTTAATATTTTAAGTGAGTTATGTATTCCGTTTGTTAAAATGGGTGGGTATTTTATCGCTCTTAAAGGGAGTAATTCTGATGAAATTAAAGAGGGCCGCCAATCTATTGGTATTTTAGGTGGAAAAGTGGAAGAAATTATTCATTACCAGTTGCCAAATCAAATGGGTGAGCGTAATATTGTAAAGGTGTTAAAAGTTAAGAAGACGAAGACTAAGTACCCAAGAGTATTTGGAAAAATTAAGAAGTCTCCCCTGTAAATGGGTAGTGAAAAAAAGTTGAAAATGTGGTTTAATATATATAGATGAATGAAGTAGGTGGACGTATGGGAAGAACGATATCAGTAGTAAACCAAAAAGGTGGAGTAGGTAAAACAACAACGGCTGTAAACCTTAGTAGTGCGTTAGCACTAAGAGGGAATAAAGTCCTTTTAATCGATTTAGATCCTCAGTCAAATGCGACTGTTGGGGTTGGTATTAATCGTGGTTTTTTAGAGTATAACGGATATGATGTATTAATATCTGATGTGCCTTCAGATGAAGCTATTGTATCAACGAGTGTTAAACAATTGGATATCTTGCCATCTACGATTGATTTAGCTGGTTTGGAATTATCTTTAGCAGGTTTACCTGAAAGAGAGTTTCAATTGTATAAAAAATTAGAGAGTGCTAGAGAAAAGTATGATTATATTATCATTGATTGTCCTCCTTCATTGGGGCTTGTAACAATCAATGCACTTTGTGCTTCTCACAGTGCTTTAGTTCCAGTTCAGTGTGAGTTTTACGCATTGGATGGTTTAACTCAGTTATTGAATACGATTAGAATCGTACAGACGAGACTAAGACCTCGTAAGCGTGATTTAAAAATTGAAGGTGTTTTATTAACGATGCTTGATAATAGAAATAATTTTGGTTTTGAGATTGTTACTGAGGTTAAGAAGTACTTTAAGGAAAAAGTATTTAAAACGATTATCCCTAGAAATGTACAACTGCAAATTGCACCGAGTCATGGGAAAACGATTCAACAGTTTTCACCAAACTCTAGAGGTGCATTAGTATATAGAGAGTTAGCTATGGAGGTGGAACGTAATAATGAAAAGTAGATTAGGAAAAGGGTTAGGCGAGTTATTCGGTGAGAATTATTTCGTTGATGGTATGATGGACGGTGAAACGTCGTCTAATATCTTAATTGCTGATATTGTTCCAAATCCGTATCAGCCTAGAAAGAATTTTAATATTGAGCAGCTTCAGGAATTAGCGGATTCGATTAAGGAACATGGAATTATCACTCCTGTTATTGTTGTTTTAGAAGATGGGAAGTATGTGTTAATCGCTGGAGAAAGAAGATACCGTGCATCTAAGATGTTAGGGTTGGAAGTTATTCCGGCTATCATTCGTGATTATTCTGAATCACAAATGATGGAGATTGCATTATTAGAGAACATTCAAAGGGAAGATTTAACTCCTATTGAAGTCGCGTTTTCTTATAAGTCTTTGATTGATAAGTTGAAATTAACTCAGGAACAGTTGTCAAAAAGAGTTGGTAAATCAAGATCTCATATTACGAATATGTTAGGACTAGTTAGTTTACCTAAAGTAGTTCAGGATATGGTTAATAGTGGTGTGATCAGTATGGGTCATGCGAGAGTGTTATCTAAGCTTGATGATGAAGATAAAGTTTTGGAGTTAGCGAATAGAATTAAGAACGAGAAGTTAAGCGTTAGAGATATAGAAGTATTAGGTAAGTTAGAGTCTAAGAAGGTTGAAGTGAAGCGTAAGGATACTTTTGATTATTCAATGTATCAAGATGTTTTGGTGAAGAGTTTAGAAGCTAAGGTATCTGTTAAAAAGGGTAGCATAACAATTAAGTTTAAGGATTTAACTGAACTGGAATCTTTGATTGAAAAGATTAGGTAATGAAGAATATTAAACTAAACGACGTGATTGTTCTTAAAAAAGGACATGCATGTGGTACGAATGCTTGGAAGATTATTAGGTTTGGTGCAGATGTTAAGTTGCAATGTACTGGATGTGACAGGGTTGTTATGATGCCGAGAATTGATGTAAGAAAAAAAGTTAAACAAATATTAACTGAAGAAGTGGAATAGATTCCACTTTTTTTATGTTTATATCTGTTAAATAGTGATAGAATATATACGGTGATTATATGAAAAAATTATTAATAGTGTTATTAGTACTTTTGGCTGGTTGTTCAGAGAAAGAACCTTATATAATTGGGTTTTCAGCAACTTTGTCAGGGACGAATGCGATTATCGGTGTACAGGAAATGTACGGTGCGGAGTTAGCTATTCAGCATATTAATGAGTCAGGTGGTGTTAACGGTAGAATGTTGACATTGGAGATTCGTGATGATTTGGCTGATAGTGAAATGGCAGTCGCTGTGGACAATGAGTTGATTGATTTAGGTGTAGTTGCGATTATAGGACATGGTTTTAGCTCTGTAGCTGAAGCTACTGTTTCTAATGCGAATGAAAGAGATGTATTGTTAATTTCTCCATCTATTGGGACAGATGCTTTAACTGATATTGATGACCTGTTTGTAAGGCTTGTTCCTTCTGCTTCTTATGAAGCTGAGGAAGTAACGAATTTAATAGTTGATTCAGGGCTTGAGAAGGTTATGTTGTTTTATGATGAAGGGAACTTTTCTTTAACTGAGTTTCATATGAATAATTTTGTAAGAGTAATGAATGAAAGAGGACTTACTCCGATTGTTTACGGATATCATCAAAATGATATTGATGAGTATTTTGAAGCGATGGAAGTTTTAAAAACTGAAGAAGTTGAAGCTGTGTTTATCGTGGGTGATTCTTTGGATGCTGCTAATTTTATTCAATTAAATAGAAATGAGGGTGTGGACGTTGAGTATCATTTATCAGCGTGGGCGTCTTCAGGAGATTTTAGTCAAAGGGTTACTGTAAGTGATGATATATATTTTTATAACTTTTACAACTCGAATGACTTAGATGTTCGTGGAAGTGAAATAAATAAGGAGTTTCAAGATAGGTACGGTCTTGATATTTCGATGGTAGCTTCATATGCGTATGATGCGGTTATGATGTTGGTTACTGCGATGGAAGGAAATTCTGATATGTCGGCTAGTGGGTTGCTTGAAAGAATTATTGAGATTTCTACGTTTGATGGTATTCAGTCACAGTATGTGATTAATCAGTACGGGGATGTTGAAAGAGATATTTATCAGTATCAAATAATAGATGGTGAGATAATTAGTAAGGAAGAATAAAATGACTAGATTAAAAAATTACTTAAGTGGAGTGAGCATATTTACAGTGTTTGGTATGGTGTTTGTATTAGTGACATCTATCGCTTTATTGCTTTCTTTTACGATTACTAAAAACTTAACTCTATCCCAAGTGGATCATGAGGTTATGGCTGATACTCAGATTATAGCTGAGTTGTCTAGTGATTATGTGAATCAGGTTATGAGTATGGCTGATGACATTTTACATAATACGGCTATTTCGATGAAGTCTATGGATGAGAGTTCTTATAATGATTTATTGTATGAGGTTCAATCTCAGAATGATTTGTTTACGATGATTGAGGTTGTTGATGAAACGGGATTGGTTATTTATTCATCAAGTGAGTTTGGTTCTACTATTGGGGTGAATAGAAGTAATGATGTACCTTATCAAAAGATTCTATCAGGGGAGTCGACTTCATTTACTACTTCTTTAAATTCTTTGGATAGTGGAAAGTCTATGACTTTGGCGAAAAATGAAGATGGTCTTATATTTATCGGGTACATTAGTTTGTATGATTTATATGAGACGTTGACTGAATATATTAGTAATCAGACAAGGGTGTTTAATGTGGTGATTACGGATGAGTATGGTATTTATTTGGCTGGTAGTAATTATAGGTTTGTTGAACAAAGAAGAAGGTTTGAGTTGTTTGATGCTTTTTCTAAGGGAATGATTACTAGTGGTAGTAGTTTTGAGATGAATATTGAGGATGAGAAGTATATTGTGAGTACTGCTAGTTTTGATGTTAATGAGTGGTATTTGTTTGTATATGAGGATACAGCTACATTAGAGAGTAGGTTTTATAAAGATTTCGTTGTTCAGGTAATTCTTGGGATTGTGACGATTATTGTGGTTGGTGTTTCTTATATTATGTTAACGGCTATGTTTAAGAAGTTGCTTGATAAGTTTATTGGTACGACTGAGGCGATTGCGAAGGGTGATTATTCTGTTAAGATGCCACATGCTAATTATAAGGAGTTTAATTCTTTAAGTGTACATTTTGAAAGAATGAGGAAGTCTATTCAAGATAGAAATGATGAACTTTATAATATTGCTTATTTTGATAGTTTAACTGGGCTTGTTACTAGAACGAGAGTCTTGGAAGAATTTGAGAGTGGTAAGTATGAAAGAGCTGCTTTTGCTTATATTGATCTTAATAAGTTTAAAACGATTAATGATACGTATGGTCATATAGTAGGGGATGCTGTTTTAAAACAGTTAGGTACTCGTTTGAATAATGTGTTTAATAAAGAGAATGAGATGATTGCTCGTATCGGTGGAGATGAGTTGTTGTTGGTTGTGTTTGATTATGAGAATAAGGAACAAGTTCATCAAAGGGTGAATTTGTTGAGTGAGATAGAAAAGGTTTCTTATGAGACGAATAATGTTAGTGTATATCTTTCGTTTAGTGTAGGGTTATCATATTACCCCGAGGATGGAATTGGATTTGAGTATTTGATGAGTTGTGCTGACATTGCGATGTATGATTTAAGGATGGACCGTAAGGGGTCATTTAGTAGAGAGTATACTGAGGTGATGCGCTTAGGGTTTGATAGAAAGACTGTGTTATCTACTGAGATTGTTAGAGCGATTGAAAGAAATGACTTCTCTGTTGTATATCAACCTATTATAGATGTGAAGGATAAGCGTGTGAGAGGCTTTGAAGCACTCTCTAGATGGAATCATGAAAGTTTGGGTGTTGTTCATCCGAATGAGTTTATTAAGATTTTAGAGGATAAAGAGCTAATTGATAAGCTTGATTTGGGTGTGTTGGTTCAAGCATCTTACGATATTGAACTATTAAGAAAGAAACATAATTTTCCTTATATATTAAGTGTTAATTTCTCAGCGATTCATTTAGCTAGACCTGATTTTTTTGAAGTGTTTACTAGAATGATTGAGGAATATAATATTGATTCAACATTACTTGAAATTGAGATTACAGAGTCGGCGATGATTCAGGATTTTGATTATATTAAGGAAGTTATTGCGAAGCTTAATAAGATGAAGATTAGTGTTAGTGAGGATGATTTTGGTACTGGGTATTCTTCGTTAACGTATCTTTTACAGTTAGATTTATCTATTTTGAAGATTCCAAGAGAGTTTTTAAATGGTTATAATAAGGATGATAAGAGTACTAGAATTATTAATTCTTTAGTAGCTTTATCGAATGAACTTGGACTTAAGGTAGTTGTTGAAGGTGTTGAGGATGCTGAGCAGGCTAGAGTGTTTAGTGAACTGGGTGTTGATTTTATTCAAGGGTTCTATTATGGTAGACCGATGAAGATTGATCATGCGTTAGTGTATGAAACGTAAAAGTACATTTATTTGTACTTTTTTTTATGCATAACTCAATAAAATGTTAAAATACTAAAAGGAGGCTTACTTATGAAGGATATAATAAAGGAAATTATTGAGTTTAGAGATGCGCGAAATTGGACTAATAGCGATACGCCTAGTAATTTGTCGAAGTCGATTATTATTGAGGCAGCTGAGTTACTTGAAAACTTTCAATGGTCTGATGAGCCTAATGATATGGAAAATGTTAAGGAAGAGATTGCTGATATCTTAATTTATACGATTGCTTTGATGCATGATTTAGATTTGGATTTTGAAACTATCATTCGTGAGAAAATGAAGTTGAATGCGATTAAGTATCCTGCGGATGAATAGGAAAAGAATTCTTTTTCTAAATTTATTGATGGGTTCATTAATATATTTAGAAAAGCCAATTCTACCTCTTTATTTGAATGAGCATGGTATTGATGTTCAGTATTCATCTTATTTGTTTGCGACTCTTAGTTTGTTTGTGATGTTGTTTGCGCCTCTTTGGGGTGATATTGGAGATAAGAGAGGCCGTAAGCTTGTGCTGATTATTTCGTGTTTTGGGGTAGGTGTAGCACAAATTATGTTTGGGTTAGCTACTTCTTTATGGATAATGATTGCTTCAAGAGCTTTACAAGGGGTTTTTGTGAGTGGGTATGCGGTTAGTTTTATGGCTTATTTTAACGATAACTCTAATGAAGAGAACCGAGCGAGACTTATTAGTCTTAATTTAGCGGCTATTGGGTTAGGTCTTTCACTGGGTAGTTTGTTTGGTGGATTATTAAGTGAGGTAATGGATCTTGAGAGTATTTACATGTTCCAAGGATTAAGTCTGTTTTTAGCCGGGTACGTTGTTTATCTTGTGTATCCAAAATATACTGTTCATATTGATATTAAAAGACAATATGTGTTTAATATTTTTAACAATATTAAACGAGTGTATTTGATGGGGTTGTTGCCTGGAATGTTGTTGACGATGACATTTAGTATGGGTGTTTACGTTATAGTTAACTTTTTGGAGTTTTATTTAAGTTCCGTAAACTTCAGTGTGTTACAGATTGGTGGATATGTATTTGGAATGGGTATTGTTGGTGTTTTAGGTAATGCGACGATAACTCATTTGTTGTTAGATAGATTTAATGAGTTTAAGTTGTTAAGTGTTACATTGTTAATCGGAGGGGTGAGTTTGTTGTTGACTGCTCTTTATCCGGTTGTTGGGTTATATAGTTTTATGTTGGTGTTTGCGCTTATGTATAATAAGTTCAAGCCGATTACTACTCAGGTGATTCATAAGCGCGCTGAAGAGAATCAAGGTGTTGCTTTGGGTGTTAGGGAGACGTTGATACATTTTGGTATGTTGATAGGATCTGTTGTAGGAGGGTTTTTGATTAGAAGCCCATTGAATATTTTTTATTTTAGTGCGATTGTGATGTTTCTTTGTGCAGCGGGGTTTGATGTACTTAGAAGGTTGAGTGAGTAATTAAAGAATATTTATGATAAAATTTAGGTGAGGTGCATATTATGGCAGAAGAAAAAGATAATTTAATTGAAGAAGAAAAACCTAAGATTAGTTCACTGTTTAAACACAAAGAAGACGGTGTAGAATTTAAGGTATTAAATGTAATACTGAAGGTTGTAGGAGTTTTAGTGACTCTATCGTTGTTGATATTCGTTTTAGAGTCAATAGGTTCATCAATCTTTCAACCGTTGTTTACATTTTTAAGCATATTAACGCCGTTCATAGTGGGGATTGTTTTTGCATGGCTGTTAACTCCAGTGGTGTCTACTTTAGTTTCAAGGAACTGGAAACCAACTACAGCGAGTGTGTTTGTAACGTTCGTTGGGGTTATGATGTTATCTATATTATTTAGTGGGTTTGCGTATGTAACGCTGAACTCGGCTATTAGGTTCTTTACAGGAAGTTATGACATATCTTACTTCTTACGTACAGGACGAGATTTGGTTACGATTATTAATGAGAATATTACGGAAGAGTTTAATAATGGTGGATTGCTTCAATTAGTTGTTCAGATTGGTATTATGACTGGAACGATTGTGAAGGACACTGAGGTTATAGGTGGAGTAATTGTAAATAGTTATGAGCTTGTGATTGTGTCTGGTACTTCTATTGGAGATATTATAACGACTTCGTTTGGTTATTTCTGGAAGTTTGTTATTAGTGCGATGGTAGTAGGGTTCTTATTACCGAACTTTTCTAACTTTGGTCCAAGTATTAAATCTATTATTCCTAAGAATGTTAAAACTGAGTGGTCTAATTTTATTGATATCATTGGACAATCGTTTAGTGAGTACATGCGTGGAGCATTAATGATAGCTGGTATTGTTGGGTCAGTAATCGCAACTGGTATTGGTTTGATCGCATTCTTAAGTAGTACTGTATTTTATCAAGCGGGTGCTACTTCAATTCTTAGTTTCCAAGAGGGTGGATTGTTAGTAGTGTTAACAGTAGTGGTGTTTGGTATATTGGCTTCACTTACTAATTTAATTCCTTATGCGGGTCCATTCATTGGTGGGGTTCCGATTGTTATTATAGTTGCATTAAACGATACGACTCCTAATTACTGGGTAACGTGGAGTGTGGCGTCTGTTATTATTATTACACAGTCTTTAGAATCATTATTCTTACAACCATACGTAATGGGAAGACAAACAAGGCTTCATCCGGTGGCTATTCTGTTAGGATTAACATTGTTTGGTTCTCTTTGGGGAATTGTGGGGATGATTATTTCTACTCCAATTCTGTCTGTAGGGAGATCAGTTATTAACTACTACAATGCTAAGTATGATATATTTTAATAACACATTCTTTAATGAATGTGTTTTCTTTTAAAAAAAATGAAAAAGTGTAAAAAAGTTATTGAACTTTACATTGAAATGTTATATACTAAATAGGCATTGAATTTGGAGGGGTAGCGAAGTGGCTAAACGCGTTTGACTGTAACTCAAATCCTTAGGGTTCGGCGGTTCGAATCCGTCCCCCTCCACCATTTTTATTTAGGGCTATGGCCAAGCGGTTAAGGCACTGGACTTTGACTCCAGGATCGGTGGTTCGAATCCACCTAGCCCTGCCATTTATAAACGATCACAATCCAATTAATTGGGTTGTTTTTTTATGCCTTAAAAGTGACTAAACTGTAACTTTTGAAGAGTAAGATTAGGTGTATACTTAAGTTGAGAGTGAGGTTGATAGTATGTTGAAGCGTATTGTAGGACTATTTCTTTTTAATGGTTTGTTAGTTTTTGGATATAGGTTGATTTTGGAGTACACACCTTTTGTGGGAAACTATAGAATAGTTGAAATGCTTGAAGTGTTGTTTTTCATTATATCTGTGGTCCTTTACCTAGCTTTTGTGTATTTTTTGATGAAGTCATTATCAGCTAAAAAGAGAATGAAGTTTATTATAATAGTTTCGGTTGTTCTCTTAGCCTCAGCATCAATTGTCTATTTAGGAACTTTCTCAGGGATAACAATTCCATTTTTTATATACATTCCATTGTCATATTTATTACTGTTTTCAAATGTTGTTGGATTTCAATTGGCTATACTGTTTAACTTAGATTCCCCTATATTTAATATTGGGATCATTGTCTTAAGTGCAATAGCCTTATTATATCTGACTAACTGGATTTTTTTCTTTAAAGATGGAATACCGAATAAGGTAAAGAAGTAATAGAACTTCCTTTAAAAGAAGATAGGTAATCTATCTTCTTTTTTTATGTAGTAACAAGTTTTTTGAACATTCCCCTCTTGTTCTCTGATATTCTCTACGCTCCTTTTCAATATCCTACTTATTTATATAAGAATTTTACAAGTACTTTTTGAAGTAGTCGTAAATATATTGTAAGGAGAGAGGTTTGTGGATAGTTCATAATATAATATCGAACTTTTTATTCAATATTATATTTGAATGTACAAGTTTTTTATATGATTGATCTCATTGAACTTGCTTAATCGTTCAGATGAGAGACTTTGATTTATTGAGATTTATTTTGGAGGGGAGAATTACAGAATGAAAAAATTAATAATAATTACAGCTTTAAGTATTATTTCTATTGTTAGCACGAGCGCTTTTTTGATTTCCAGCTTTACAAAAGAACATAAGCTTTCCGATAACACCGGAGTCGAATGTACCATAATAAATGAGCCGATTTTTATGATTAATAATACTTTAAGATTTCAACTTGTTTGTGGAGAAGATACTTACTCATTAAAGGCGTATGAACATACATCTAATAATCACACAGCTATAAAAGTGAAAACTACTGAGGATAAATCGTTTTTTATTGATGTGTTATTCTACTCTGTAACTGAGGATGGAAATACATTCACTGTGTCGGTAGATGGATACGCACCAATAGATATTGATTACTAGTTAGATGAAGTCTCTAAAGAAGTGATTCTTGATAGTTGATTTATACATGGGATCTCAATAGAATATTATGTTGTTGGCATGAGGTTGTTGCCTGGTTATGCAACTTCAATGGAAGGTACAGTTTTAATGTTACTTATGATTTGTAACCCATAAGGTAGACATATCGAAAGAGAGTCTACTTTTTTCTAGTTAATAAAAAAAGTCGAAATTACTTTATAGTTATGATAATCTTTTTATAACAAAGGGGTGATTATTGTGGACTTTATAATAAGAGATGCAACAGTGAAGGATGCTGAGGGTAAAGGATATGTTCATTACCAAGCATGGAATGAGGCTTATACAGGCTTAATTGATCAGGCGTATTTAGACTCTAGAACACTTGAAAGGTGTGTTAGAGTAGCAAAAGAACACCCTCAAAACACTTTAGTAGCGGTAATGAATGAAAGGGTAGTAGGTTTCGCAAGTTATCTTAAATCTAGAGATGATGATTTACCTCAAGCAGGGGAAGTAATGGCTTTGTACGTTTTGAAGGATTACTACGGGCTTGGTATTGGTAGACGTTTAATGGAAGAGAGTTACTCTAAGTTGTCAGATTATAAGACTATTATCATATGGGTATTAAAAACGAATGTTAGGGCTATAGGATTTTATAAGAAGTTAGGATTTGAAACTGATTCAAAGGAGAAGGTACATATATTGTCTAATGGTGCTTCTATAGATGAAATAAGAATGATAAAGAAGATAAACTGATATGTGGTTTGTCTTTTTTTTATGACTACGTTTGATGTTGCTTAAGACTTAATAAAATTAATGCAAAAAAAATAAAGTAATAATTTAAGTGGTAAGAAATATATTTATGAAGTAGAAATGCTTCAGTTTAACTTTTTGGGTTAGAGTGTATTTTAGTTATTTTGGAATGTCTATTAGGAGGATTATTTTTGTAGATAGGGGGATGGTTTAATGACGAGGGGATATAAGGCATTTCTCTTTGTGAGTGTGATTTCGATTGGTGTATTTTTGTTTGGGGATGAATTGTGGAAAATATACCAAAGGAATCATACGTTATTAGATTATCAGGAATTACCTTGCTCTCTTGAGTCGGAGACTACTGAAGTAGAAGAAGTGATTAACGGAGTTCTCCATAAAGTACTATCGGTGTCATACTTTTTAGAAATGAGTAATGAAATGGTGACTTATTGTGTGCCTATTGATGTAAGAGTGATTGTTGGCGAAAAAAAAGTCCAAGTTGATGTAACTGGACCTCTTGTTTTTGAATTGCGTTTGGTGTCACACAGTATTGAACCAATCGGTTCTAACATTTACCTTGTAGTTTATGATGTTAGGATACTCGGCGGTTTTAAGGAAATCAGTAGCTCCGACTCTAAAATTATTTACCTAGAGATAGATGATTAGATGTTTACGATAGATCGCCAGTATTTTTTAAATGTAAAGTCTATGAATATTTGATTGTTATTTTCGGGTTTCAGTTTGATGTAGGCGATAACTGCTCCTATGTTACCCATGAAATCAAACCCGAAGTACTTTTTATCAACGGTGATTATTTCACCGTTTTCCATTGCTTCAAATAGTACTTTGAAAACTTGTTCGTATTTCGCAACGACTTCTTCGTTATGAAACTTATTAATGAAGTGACTGTACGTTATATAGTCTATGAATTTCTTTTTCTTCCAGTTGTTTAAACTCCACTCAATCTGAGCTGTCCAAAGGCGTCTAAAAGTCTCTCTTGTAGTTTTAGCGTCTCCTATAGAGGCTGTTAAGTACTCAAGCATATCTGTTTTAACCTGGTTGTATAGATCATATACAATCTTTTCTTTCGTCTTAAAATGGTGATATAAACCACCATTGCTTACGCCAGACTCATCTATGATCATTTTAATTGATGTCCCGTTGCATCCGTGTTCATTGAACAGGCTTAACGCAGACATCATTATCTTTTCTTTTGCGTTCATATATTCACCTTTTTCTATCACAAGTATATGCCTATTTAGAGGGAGAGTCAAATAATTACTTGCATAAAAATAACATCTATGTTAAATTAGTTACAGAGTGTTTACTCTCTTTTATGTGGAGTTCCTTTTGAAACAACCCTCGAAACGGTACAATTCAAGTGTGAACACTCTCCCATTTAGATAATTTAGTTCTACTAGGTAGAATTTGGAGGTATATATGAATAAGTCGTTTGTTGGTTTGGTAGAGAAGCATTTAGGTGACTTTTTGAAGATTAACTTAGGGATTAATACGTCGGCCATTGATGTTGAGGTTTTGTATATGGATGAGTATGATCAGAAGTATGAGTATAGGTTTAAGTTTGATAAGGAAACTAGGAAAAGTAAGTTTGGATCTAATGTGAGCCGAAATGTACTTTATAAGCTAAACTCAGGAAGAGAAGTTGAGTTTGAATCTGAGGTAATTGATAGTTTTTTACAAAGTTGTTAGGGATAGTTAAAGCTATCCTTTTTTGATACAATACTTTAGAGGTGGATTATGGAATATTTTGTTGTTAGTGATGTACATGGATATTTTAAGGAATTAACAGAAGCACTTGAAAAAGCTGGTTTCGATGAATCAAATGAAATGCATAGAGTGATTGTTGTTGGTGACATGTTTGACCGTGGACCTGATAGTTTGAAGGTGTATGAGTATTTAAAGAGGCTAAAGGGATTAGGGAAAGCTGTGATTGTTAAGGGGAATCATGAGTTATTCATTTTAGAAGTAATGGATTTAAATGAGAAAAGAATGAATTTTAATATAGAACATAATGGTTTTATTCATACTTTAAATAGCTTTTGTGGTGAGGATGTAACTGGAAAGTCTGTGGAGTATGTTAGCGAGTTAATGAAAAAGAATAATCCTGAGTTAGAGTCGTGGATTGAGGAGTTACCAAGGTTTTATGAGACTGACAATTATTTATTTGTTCATGCAGGCTTTGATCCAACGATTGACTGGAAAACATCTGACTTAAAGAAAATGGTTTGGACGAAGACGAGGGAGTTCAGGAAACTTGATTTAAGGGAACATGGAATTACGAAGACTGTTGTGCATGGACACGTATCTTGTAGGAATTTACGTGACTATGATGAGGTACATGGAAATGACTTCTCGGTTTATACATCTTCTGATAAACAGAAGATTGGGATTGATGGATCAGTCATGAAGACTGGTAGGATTAATGTTTTTACATTTAGTGAATAGAGGTTCCATTTTTTTGGGACTTTTTTCTTGATTAACATATTACTGTGTGGTAATATGACTTTGGTGATTAGATGAACATATTAGAATTTCTAAATGAACAAGTATTAGGTATGCGCTGGTTGAGTGAGTTAGTATGGAGTTTTGTAAACCTATTTAATATAGGGAATGAGCGAATCGCGGACAGTTTACATTTCTTTATATATGACACATTCAAGATATTTATCTTACTATGCACGTTGATATTCACTATATCTTATATTCAAAGTTATTTCCCGCCGGAAAGAACTTCTAAGATTTTAGGAAATATTAAAGGTATTAAAGGTAATATATTAGGTGCTTTGTTTGGAACTATAACTCCATTTTGTAGTTGTAGTAGTATTCCTTTGTTTATAGGGTTTACATCTTCAGGTCTTCCTGTTGGAGTAACGTTTAGCTTTTTGATCTCAAGTCCATTGGTGGATTTGGCATCTGTACTTATTTTAATGAGTTTCTTTGGACCTAAGATTGCGATTGCTTATGTGGTGGTTGGTTTAATCTTAGCGGTGATTGGTGGAACTCTGATTGATAAGTTAGGGTTTGAGAAGTATGTTGAACCTTTTGTATTAGAGTTAAGGGATAAACAGATGAATTCAGTGGATGATTTTTCTATGAGTAGAAGAGAAAGAGTTAGTTTCTCTTGGATTCAAGTGAAGGACATCTTTAATAAGGTATGGCTTTATGTATTGATTGGTGTATTGATTGGAGCAATTATCCATAACTGGATACCAGCTTCGTTTGTACAGTCTGTAATTGGTGAAGGGAATCCTTTTAGTGTATTGTTGGCTGTAATTGTAGGTATTCCAATGTATGCTGATATATTTGGTACTCTACCGATCGCAGAAGCTTTGTTTTTAACTGGTGTACCAGTTGGGACTATTCTTAGTTTCATGATGGCTGTAACTGCACTTAGTTTACCGAGTATTATTTTAATCAGTAAAGTTATTAAGAAGAAATTGGTGTATTTCTTTGTAGGTTATGTATCAATTGGTATTATATTAATAGGGTATTTATTTAATATGTTTTTATAGGAGGAAGTATGAAAGTAGAAATTAAAGTATTAGGTGGCGGATGTGCCAACTGTGATAAATTGATGGAGAACGCGAAGTTAGCTGCGAAGGATATGGGTTTAGATGCAGAGTTTGTTAAAGTATCGGATAAAGTGGAAATAGCTATGGCTGGTGTAATGAGTACTCCTGCTTTAGTGGTTAATAATAAAGTAGTATCTACTGGTAGAGTAGTGACTGTTGATGGTATTAAGGAATTACTTGATGCATAAGTTATTTAAAGTATTAGGTGATGAGAACAGATACAAAATATTTACTTATCTTGTTAAACATGGAGAGTCTTGTGTTTGTGATTTGGAATCTTTATTAGATATTAAACAAGCGAATTTAAGTAAACATTTAGGTGTAATGAAAAAAGAAGGTATTTTAGCAACTAAACCAGTTGGTAAGTATGTTCATTATAGTATTGAGCCTACATTTCAAGTAGATAATAAACTGTTATTACAGTTTGTTGACGTAAAAGAAGAAAATATAGAAATAGAGTGTGATTGTTAATGAAGAAAGTAGCGTTTATTTGTATCCACAATTCTTGTAGATCACAAATGGCTGAAGGATGGGCAAAACATTTATTCAGTGATGTGTTTGAAGCATATTCAGCAGGAACAGAAGAATATCCAGGACCAAAGCCTATGGCAGTAGAAGTGATGGAAGACTTAGGGGTTGATATGAGTTCACATACTTCAAAACTATTAAGTGATTTACCTGACATTGATATTGTGATTACTATGGGTTGTGGTGTTGAATGTCCTTATTTACCTAGTAGCCATAGAGAGGACTGGGGACTTGTTGATCCTTCAGGTGGACCTAAGAGTGGTTTTGAGAACACGAGGGATTTAATTAAGGACTTAGTGATTGATTTAGCTAAAAGAATTGAAGAGGGTGTTATTTAATGAATATATTTAGTAAGTATTTAACGCTTTGGGTTGCGATCTGTATTGTGATAGGTGTATTACTAGGTCAAGTGTTTCCAGGATTGGTTTCATTTTTAGATCAGTTTACGTTTGCACAGATTAACTTAGTGATTGTTGTGCTTATTTGGGTAATGATTTATCCAATGATGTTGAAGATAGATTTTAGTAGTGTAAAAAGAGTTGGTAAGAATCCTAAGGGATTAGTTATCACAACTGTTACTAACTGGATTATTAAACCGTTTAGTATGTATTTAATTGCTAGGTATTTCTTTATGACAGGGTTTGCAGATGTTTTAACTGAAACGCAGAGCCAGGAATATTTAATAGGTGCAGTACTACTAGGAGCAGCGCCTTGTACGGCGATGGTGTTTGTATGGAGTCATTTAGTAAAAGGGAATTCTGCTTATACTGCGGTTCAAGTAGCTCTTAATGATTTTATTTTATTATTTGCGTTTACGCCGATTGTAGCACTTCTTTTAGGAATCTCGAATGTTGTGATACCGTATGATACGTTAATTTTAAGTGTTGTGTTATTCGTAGTGTTACCAATTACATTCGCATACTTTACTAGAAAATGGTATACAGGTTCTATTGAAGGGTTAATCCACAAGTTTGATGGAATTCCTGAGGTGGGTTTATTGTTAACTTTGGTATTAATCTTTATGTTCCAAGGTGATGCGATTATCAATCATCCGATTAATATTATGATTATAAGTGTTCCGTTAATTATTCAAACTGTATTTATATTCTTGTTTGCATATGGATGGGCACGTATATGGAATTTAACGCATGATGTTGCGGCACCTGGTGCTTTGATTGGTGCTAGTAATTTCTTTGAATTAGCTGTAGCTGTTGCGATTGCCTTATTTGGATTAAATTCAGGAGCAACTCTAGCGACTGTAGTAGGTGTGTTAGTTGAAGTTCCACTTATGTTGTTCTTAGTAGGAATAGCGAATAGAACGAAGAAACATTTTGCATAAAAATAAGAGACGTTAGTCTCTTTTTTTTATAGTATATGTTCAGCGATGATTCTATCAAGTTTTCTAACATCAATTCCTTTTTTAAGATTGATCTTAATGTGACCAGCTCTTGTCCAGAGTTCAAGTTCAGAATTAAAGTCTAGTATTCCTTTTGAGTTCTCTGTTGAGTACATCGAGATTGATTTGTATGGTAGGGTATATACTTCTACCTTCTTACCAGTAAGTCCTTGTTTGTCAGCGATAATCAATCTTTTGTTTGTAAACACAGCTGTATCTCTCACTGTTTTGTAAGCAGCTACCACAGTTTCAGATGGGATTAGAACAGCCTCGATTTCTTTTGGTGCGCTTGTTTCTTTGAAAAAAGTCCATATTAGTGCTTGTTTCGGTTCCATATAACACCTCCTATTTATAATAATAGTAGATTTTGCTCAGAGTAGCAAGTTGATAGACAAAATCTTGGTATGAAGGTATAATAAGGGTAATAGTAATTAAAGGGGAGGGAAATATTATGATGAGACATGAGAAATTGGTGAATATTATAAATAGACACCTAGGAGAGTTGGTTAAATTTACTTTAGATTTTAAGCGTGATAAGAGAACTAAGTTGACGCTTCTTTATGAAGATGAATATGGAACTTTCTTTGAGTATAAGATTATTTTAAATTATGCTACTGAAGAAATTGAGTTTATTAAGCATAAGGGTTCTACTTTAAGAAGAGAAGTAATATTAGGAAGAAATGAAGTTCTTGAACAAGAGTTGTACGACTTTATGATTTCTGAGATATGCATATGTTAAAAAGCTGATTTTCAGCTTTTTTTTTGGCTTAAAGTTCGGTGATTTGAAGTAGTATGTTAATTATAAAATCTTTTGATGAAATTGTATTGCAAAAGCGCTTACAAAGTGTTATTATGTTGTTGATTTTACGAAAGAAGAGGAAGAGAAATGGACAAATTACTGAACAGCATTCTTGAAGGTGCTGTTAGGTGTTATTCTGATGATGACTTTATTAAAGAGATTAAGGAAAACAATGAGGCTATTATAAATAAGGATGAGGTAATCATCGTTGATAGTGGGGAATTTACGGGTAGATCTCCCAAGGATAGATATATTGTGGATAATTCAGCGGCTAAGAATGTTGAATGGAATTCTATTAATCAGCCCATTACACAAGAAAAGTTTGATTACGTGTATGGATTAGCAACTGAGTATGTAGCTAAAAAGAAGATGTACTTGCATAAGGGGTATGCAGGTGTGGATATTGAGCATCAGTTAACATTGAATGTATTGAGTGAAAAAGCTTGGCAGAGTTATTTCGCCAATCAAATCTTCGTTCGTGGTGAGGCGGATTTTAAAGAGTCTGATTGGACTATCATGGTATTGCCTGATATGAAGTTAGACCCTGAAAGAGATGAAACAAGAAGTGAAGTATTTATTGGACTAGATTTTGAAAGAGGTTTGGTTTTAATTATAGGTACGTCGTATGCAGGTGAGATTAAGAAATCTATCTTTGGTGTGATGAACTACATATTACCTGACAATGATGTATTTCCGATGCATTGTAGTGCGAATACTGACTCTGATGGAAAGACTACTTTGTTCTTTGGGTTAAGTGGAACTGGGAAAACTACTTTGAGTATGAATCCAAAGAAACAGTTAGTAGGAGATGATGAGCACGGTTGGAATGGTAAAGGTATCTTTAATTTTGAAGGAGCGTCATATGCTAAGATAGACGGTCTAACGGAGGAAAAGGATCCTGTTATATATCATTTGATTAATAAGGGAACTATCGTTGAAAATGTAAATTTAAAAGACGGGGTTTTAGATTTTTCAGATACTTCTAAAACGTCTAATTTAAGAGCTTGTATTACTGTAGATAAGATTGAGACTATGAAACCTGATTATATGGCAGGGCAGCCAACAGCTGTTTTATTCTTAAGTGCAGATGCATACGGAGTGTTACCTCCTATCTCTAAGTTAACAAAAGAACAGGCGATGTATTACTTTATGAGTGGTTATACTTCTAAGATACCTGGTACTGAAAGAGGAGTAGTTGAACCTATTTTAGTGTTTAGTGAATGTTTTGGAGCTCCATTTATGCCAAGAGCAGCGATTGAGTATGCTGAAATGCTTAAGAAGAAAATCACTGAGAGAGATATTCCGGTTTACTTGATTAATACTGGATGGTTCGGTGGTAAGTACGGAACTGGTAGTAGAATTAAACTGAAGTATACGAGAAGAATGGTTGAAGCGGCTGTTGAGGGTGAACTTGATAACACTGAGTTTGTTGTGGATGATAAGTTTGGATTGAGTATACCAACGTTTGTTGAAGGAGTACCTCAGGACTTATTGTATCCTGAAAGAAACTGGGAGGATTTAGAGGAGTATCATTCTACTGTGAATGGCTTGATTGAACAATTTAAAATGAATTTTAAGAAGTTCGCTCATTTAGAAGGAATTGAATATATATTAAAAGGACAACCAAAAGGGGAATAATATTCCCCTTTTTTTTAAATGATTGCTTTATGTAGTGATGCGTAATAACCGTCTTGTTTGATTAATTCTTCGTGTGTACCTTGTTCAGAAACACCGTCTTCGGTTAATACAAGTATTTGATCACTGTTGATGATTGTTGATAATCTATGAGCGATAACGATAGTTGTACGCCCTTTAGCTAGTTCATCAAGTGAATCTTGGATTAGTTGTTCCGTGATGTTATCAAGTGATGAAGTTGCTTCATCTAAGATAAGAATCGATGGATTTTTAAGGAATAATCTAGCGATTGAAATTCTTTGTTTTTGTCCACCAGATAGTTTAACTCCACGTTCTCCAACTAATGTATCGTACCCATGTTCTAGAGTCATGATGAAATCATGGATGTTTGCATTCTTACAAGCAGCAATGACTTCTTCTTTAGTAGCATCACTTTTCCCGTATATTACATTATCAAATACGCTACCCCAGAAGATGTAAACATCTTGTTGTACGTGACCGATTGCGTTTCTAAGTGAGTATACGTCGTAATCTTTAACGTTTACTCCATCTACTAGAACTTCACCCTCTTGTACTTCATAGAATCTTGGGATGATTTTCGATACGGTAGATTTACCTACTCCTGTTTCACCAACAAGAGCTATTTTTTGACCCGGTTTGATTTCCATGTCGAAGTTCTTTAATACATCTAAGTTTGATTTGTTGTATTTGAATGTAACGTTTTTGAATTCGATTTTCCCTTCAGGGTCAGTTAAATAAACTGGATTGTCTTTTGAAGAGATACCAGGTTCTATTTGCATGATATCGTAGAACTTTTCGAATCCTGACCAACCTCTTTGGATTTGTTGCATCATCATAACAAGTGATCTTATCGGTTGCATGATGAAGTTCATATAAAGGAAGTAAGCAGTGTATGAACCTAAACTAATTGTTCCTTTCGTAACGAAGTATGCACCAGCACCTAGTACAGCGACATTTATCATGTCGATAATGAATGATGTTCCTGCGCTAAATACGCCCATTTGGAAGTATGCTTCGCTCCATGAATCTTGGTATTCATTATTGATCATTTGGAACTTATATTTTTCATATGATTCGTTTGTATATGCTTTCGTAAGTCTAATACCACCAACGCTAGATTCTACTTGAGAATTAATGTCAGCGTGAGTTCTTCTTGTAGCTCTAAATGATGCCATCATTTTTCGTCTTCTAAGGATCATATAAATGATTAATACAGCGATAAAAAAGAATGTAATTAATGTGAATGTAACGCTTGTTCTTAAGAGAAGAATAAAACTACCGACAATCATGATGGTAGAGACGAATAAAGTCTCTGGTGCATGATGTGCCATTTCGGAAATATCTCTTAAATTTCCAACTAATTTAGTCATTATAACTCCAGTTTTATTTTCATCAAAATAGTCTGAATCTAATGTTTGAAGTTTGTCGAATAAATCTTTACGCATATCTTTCTCTAATTTGGTTCCCATAACGTGTCCGTAAAAGTCGATAATGAACTTAAGAATAGTCCTTATTATATATAGTCCGACTAATACTAATACGTAGATTAATACTTGATCTAGCTTTTTATTTGGAATTAGATCATCAATGAAGACCCTTGTGACAGAAGGAAATACTAAACTTAATATTGCCACAACACTCGATGCAGACAAATCAAGGGCTAATAATCCTCTGTGATTCTTGTAGTAACTAGTAAATTTTTTTAACATAATGCCCCCCTTTTTTTAACCAATAAACATTATATCACATCCTTATTATATATAGGGGCGGGTGCACCTATAGTTTTAGAATTAAAAAATGAAGAAAGTTCATCAAAGCTGTTGACTTAGAGGTGTGGTTGTTATAGAATGATTAAGCTGTTAAAAAAGCTTACGAAATCTAATGCAAATTGCTTCAGGAAAACTCTTTAAAAAAAGTTTCTAAAGCTGTTGACTTAGAGGTGTGGTTGTTATAGAATGGGTAAGCTGTAAAAAGTTGATTTGTTCTAAACGAGTCGCTTCTAGAAACACTTTAAAAAAAGTTTGTAAAGCTGTTGACTTAGAAGTGGTAATGTTATAGAATGATTAAGCTGTGAAAAGTTGAGTTCTTCGAAACGAATTACTAACAAAAACTACTTATAAAAAAGTTTTAAAAGTTGTTGACTTTCACACAGTGGTATTATATACTGTATAAGCTGTGAAAAAGTTAAAGGTTTGTAACTATTACTTAAGAAATTACTTAAAAAAAGTTCCTAAATCCATTGACTTTGGACAAGCAGTATTATATACTTATAAAGCGCTGAGATGAGCGCACGAATTGGTCTTTGAAAACTAGACAGAAGAAAAGAAGTAAAATGAATGAGATAAGAACAAACAATTCATAAATATGGAGAGTTTGATCCTGGCTCAGGATGAACGCTGGCGGCATGCCTAAGACATGCAAGTCGAACGGAGATACCCAATAGATTACTTCGGTTTGAAATTGGAATATCTTAGTGGCGAACGGGTGAGTAACAGGTAGGAAACCTACCCTAAAGACGGGGACAACATTTGGAAACGAATGCTAATACCGGATAGTACAAGATATCGCATGGTAACTTGTTTAAAGGTGCGTGTGCACCACTTTAGGAGGGTCCTGCTTCGTATTAGATAGTTGGTGAGGTAGTGGCTCACCAAGTCAACGATGCGTAGCCGAGCTGAGAGGCTGATCGGCCACACTGGGACTGAGACACGGCCCAGACTCCTACGGGAGGCAGCAGTTAGGAATATTCGGCAATGGGGGCAACCCTGACCGAGCAATGCCGCGTGAACGAAGAAGTATTTCGATATGTAAAGTTCTGTTGTTGAGGAAGAATTGTAGTGATAGGAAATGATCATTATTTGACGGTACTCAACCAGAAAGGTCCGGCTAACTACGTGCCAGCAGCCGCGGTAATACGTAGGGACCAAGCGTTATCCGGAATTATTGGGCGTAAAGGGTTCGTAGGCGGACCATCAAGTCCGAGTTGAAAGCCCACGGCTTAACCGTGGAGGGTGCTCGGAAACTGTTGGTCTTGAATTCAGAAGAGGCAAGTGGAATTCTATGTGGAGCGGTGGAATGCGTAGATATATGGAGGAACACCAGTGGCGAAGGCGGCTTGCTGGGCTGATATTGACGCTGATGAACGAAAGCGTGGGGAGCAAACAGGATTAGATACCCTGGTAGTCCACGCCGTAAACGATG